>ERZ834859.1489-NODE-1489-length-25058-cov-3.318362_pt1 | contig 25058 bp, 17 predicted proteins | sample MGYA00519947_ERZ834859 | MGnify/ENA primary metagenome ERZ834859 (study PRJEB31850, sample SAMEA3708763) | human gut metagenome | biome: human gut; feature: human-associated habitat; material: faeces | place: China | collected 2014 ...
CCGAAGCGACACATGGAAATAAAAGGACACAGCATAAGAGAAGAGAACGAATGGACATGATACACCTCACGAGAACACCTTTCTCGCCATATAGGCATATCAAGAAATGAGTTGGCAACTATGAATTGTTTGAGCCGAGTGAGTATTTTGCGATGCCAGTGTAGATACGCGGGTATATGCTGATATTGTGTATAGTCCATAAGAATAAGTGCGTATGATTTACGAGTGATGAAAGGCTGTTGTACCTTAACGGGTACACAGGGGGATAATTCCGTTAGGAATGAACGGAAAAGGTAAATATGGTAGAGGGAATCTATTGCCAAGTATGGGGCGCAGGACTTTCAGAACCATGCCATCGCACAGAAAAAGGTCGTTTTCCATCTGGGTGGGTGGTGAGCCCTCTCCAAAGACAAGGTTTTAGATTGTAAAATCAATAAAAGCAGTACATAGGTGCTGAGAGGGTTGTCATTGCCCAATGTGAAGCGGCTTCCAAGAGGGAAAAGGTGTGGTGAGGCATCGTTGCATCAGGGGAAACGGCAAGATTTGAAACAAGAGGTACGCGCCTATGGCGTTCTTCCTCTTTTCCCTCATGCTGAAACCGGGGCAGACTGGTACGGCGGTATGGGGGAGGGGGAATTGTTTCCCCTCGGAGTGTTCTATGCCGCAGCGTGTAAGGGGATTGGGGAAACGGATTTATGCCTTGTGGGGAGGACGAAGGGGGAATCTGCGCTCGCCTCCTATCGCTGCGCTGAAGCAGTTTTCCCTCTTGCCGGCATGGTCCGGCGGATACCCTACACGAAAGGAGGGCTTTCTATGGTGAGGAGTCTTGCGCGTCGGCTTCCGGCCTAATATGGTGGGCGTCTGACTGGCTATGGGCCTTATGGGCGGAACATGAAACCCTCTTGAACGGAGAGGGAGACAGTGGGCGGCTGTGTTGGCCTGGGTCATCGTGTTGATTGGTTCGTGGACGTGGAACCGGTGGGAGGCGAAGAGGGGCCCGCTGCCCCATGATATTTCGAGGACTACCCGAGCAGACGTATGTGTTTTGGGAGCCAACGCCCTTTTTCCGGACAACGTTACCCATATTCAGAACGCCAGGCGCAATACGCTTGGTGCCTCGCCGTCAGCCAAAGGCGGGCGGTTCTCCCTTCAACGCCGTTTTAACTGTTCCGGTGGGCCGTCAGGCGATGCCCGGTGATGCTCGAAAAGGTGGTACTACTATGAACGTAATCGCATCTATCCGTAATGACTTTCAGGAAAAATTTGGTATTCCCCGGCAAAGCGGCGTCGTGGAGACGGCTCTGTCTGAGATTATTTTTGAACCGGACTACCGGAGTGCGGAGGCGTTGCGGGGATTGGAAGGTTTTTCCCATATCTGGCTGATCTGGGCGTTTTCCGCATCCGCAGGCAAAGGCTGGTCGCCCACGGTCCGGCCTCCGCGTTTGGGCGGCAATGCGCGGGTGGGCGTTTTTGCCTCGCGCTCGCCGTTCCGTCCAAATCCGCTGGGGCTGTCGGCGGTGAAGCTGGAAAATATTGTGCTTCAGTCCCCGGAAGGCCCGTTGTTACGGGTTTCTGGGGCCGACCTGCTGCACGGAACGCCGATTTTGGATATAAAACCCTACCTTCCCTACGCCGACTGTATCCCTCAGGCGACAGGCGGTTTTGCGGGAACGAAGCCGGAACCCCGGCTTGAGGTGAGTGCCGCGCGGGAAGCCCTGCAAGGACTTCCCGCAGGCAAATGGAAGACGCTGCGTGAGGTTCTGGCCCTTGATCCGCGACCATCCTATCAGGATGATCCCGAACGGATTTACGGATTTGCCTTTGCCGGACGCAATGTCAGGTTCCGGGTGAACGGTTCGACGCTTGAAGTCCTTTCCATTGATGTTGCAGGAGAAAAAAGATCGTGATGGGGAAATCCCGACGGGAAGTTGCACAACCGTAACTAAAAGCCCCCGTCCATGAAGACCGGGAGCAATGGAACCGGTGGAAAGTGAAGAGGTCATGACGGTCGGGGGCGGCTGTACGGCGGGCGGTCTTGCCATGAGGAGAAGGACTGTACATTGTACCAGGCGTGGACCGGCGCTTCCAGGCGGAGATTACGATTTCAGTGGGCACTTCACTCTCCATATGGAAAAAGCAGGACAGGAGTGGAGCTGAACGGCCATGACGAAAAAGCCCTTCCGGTTGTTCACCGAAAGGGCTTGATTTCTTATGGAGCCTTTGTCCAGAATTGAACTGGAGACCTCATCCTTACCAAGGATGCGCTCTACCAACTGAGCTACAAAGGCATCTCTATGTGTCGCGCTTGTCGCTGTCGACGAAGAAGCTTTTAGCTTTATACAGCGTCGTCGTCAAGTTTTTTTTCAACATTTTTTTCGGCGGGGCAGAGCCCGCGTTCGCTGCTGCGGACAAAATCCACAAACTCCATCAGTTGAGGCAGATTCGCGTAGTCGTTCGCAAGCAGATCCAAGGCTTCGGAGCGGGGCATCTCACTGCGCCAAATGAGGCGGAAGGCCTGTTTAAAAGCGGAGATCGTCTCGCGGGAAGCCCCGGCGCGGCGCAGTCCCACAAGATTGGGGCCATGCACAAGCGCACGGCTGCCCGCTGCCAGCATCCACGGGGGAAGATCCTGCGCAACGCCCGTCATGCCGCCCACGAAAGCGTGGGTACCGACATGGCCGAACTGGTGCACTGCGGAAAGGCCGCCGATGATCGCAAAGTCGTCCACGCGTACATGCCCGCCGAGAGTGGCTCCGTTGGACATGACGATGTCATTGCCGAGCTGGCAGTCATGGGCGATGTGCGTGTAGGCCATGCACAGGTTGCGGCTGCCGATACGGGTAATGCCGCCTCCGCCTTCCGTGCCCCGGTGGAGCGTGGCGAATTCACGGATACGGTTATCGTCGCCGAGCTCCAGCCACGTCACTTCGCCCTGGAACTTGAGATCCTGCGGTTCGCCGCCGACCAGCGCGTGGGAATGGATATGGTTGCCCACGCCCATCCTCGTGTAATCTTTGATGACGGCGTGGGCGTCGATGCGGCAGCGATCCCCGATGACGACATGCTCTTCGATGATCGCATAAGGGCCTATTTCCACATCCTTGCCGATCTGCGCATTGGCGTGCACGATAGCAGTGGGGTGGACTTGTTGAGAAGCCATACTGCAACCCATATTACATGTCTCCACGATCGGTCACGGCAGCGGTGATTTCCGCTTCGGCGGCGAGCACGCCGTCAACGTAAGCCCGACCTTCCATCTTCCACAGTTTCAGCTTGTGGCGGATGAGGCGGCATTCCAGATCCAGACGGTCGCCGGGGAAGACCGGACGGCGGAAGCGGACCTTTTCGAGCCCGGAGAAGAGGAATAGCTTCCCGGCGGTCTCGCTCGGATCGAAACCATGCAGCACCAGCAGGCCGCCAGCCTGCGCCAGAGCTTCAATGATCAGCACGCCGGGCATCACCGGGACGCCGGGGAAATGCCCCTGAAAGAACGGTTCATTGAAGCTGACGCACTTATGCGCCTTGATGTATTCCCCGTCCACGATCTCGTTGACCCTGTCCACGAGCAGGAATGGATAACGGTGGGGGAGAAACTCCAGAATCTTGCGGATGTCAAACGAGGTAGGCTGGTCCATGCTGTGTATTCCTTGAGTCTGAATTGCAAAGAGCTAGGCGTCCGGCTTGCCGCCCTTGAGTTCTTCCAGTTCCTTTTCAAGCTTGGACAGGCGCTTGAAGAGTTCGGGGAAGCGGGGCATAAGGGCCAGCGTGCGCATGTAGGTACGCTGATCCACGGTGGGCGTGCCGCCCACGACGACGTCGCTGGGGATATCTTTGGCGACCCCCGACTGGGGGCCAATGGTGACGTTGTCGCCGATGTGCAGGTGCCCGGCGATACCGACCTGTCCGGCGAACGTGCAGTTGTCCCCGACCGTGGTGGAACCGGAAATGCCCACTTGTGAGACGACGAAGCCGTTACGGCCTATCTGCACATTATGCCCGATCTGAGCGAGATTGTCGATTTTTGTGCCGTCACCTATGCGGGTGGCATCGAGCACGGCCCGGTCAATGGCGGCGTTGGCCCCCACCTCGACGGCGTTGCCGATGGTGACTTTGCCGACTTGCGGGATTTTCTGGATGCCCGCAGGGGTCCGTGCGAAGCCGAAGCCGTCCGCGCCGAGCACGGAACCCGGATGCAGGATGCAGCCTTCGCCGACGTGCGTTCCGGCCATGAGCACGGCATTAGGATAGACGGTGGTGCCCTTGCCTATGCGGACGTTCTCGCCCACGTAGACGCCGGGGAAGAGCTTGACGCCGCTTCCCACCGTGGCATGGGGACCGATGTAAACGAAGGGGTAAACGGTCACCCCGTCGCCGAGTTCGGCATCGGGATGAATGAAGGCCAACGGGCTGATTCCGGAAAAGCTGCCCTGCGGTGCGGCGAACAGCTCCAGAACGCGGCCGAAGTCCTGGTAGGGATTTTCGCTGATCAGGGCGCGTCTGACATCCCCGGCGTGTTCGGGACGGACTATGACGGCGCCAGCCCGCGTTGCCGCGAGCTGGTCAGCGTATTTGGGGTTTGCCAGAAAGCTCACTTCATCGGGCCCGGCCCCCTCCAAGGTGTTGACGCCGATGACTTCGGCATCGTCGCCTTGCAGGATCAAGCCAAGCTGGGCCGCGATTTCGGAGAGTTTACGGGCAACCATTTACTTCTTACCGGTATTGGGTTCCGGGAACTTGCTGCCGCCGGCCTTCCACAAACGGTTGACTTCAGCAAGGACGGGCTTGGTGATGTCGAGGGTGGGCGTGGCGTACATGACGCTGCCGGCAGCGGCGTCGAGGATAAGATCAAGCTTCTGCTGCTTGGCGATCGTGGTGGCGGCGTCGTAGATCTGCTGAGCCATGCTCTGGCGGATCTGGTTTTCGGTGTTTTCCACCTTGCGGGCAAAGTTGCGGGACTTTTCTTCAAAGGCGCGGCGCAGGCGGAGGAATTCCATCTGCTTGTCTTCACGTTCCTTGGCGGACATTTTAGCGACCTGAGCCTGAAGGGCTTCACCCTTGGACTGCAGATCCTTGGCCTGCTTTTCAAGCTGCGTCTTCTCGGCGCCGAACTGCGACTGCAGCTTCTGCTGGGCGGCCTTGGCTGCGTCGCTGTCCATAGCAACGGCCTGGGAGTTGAACACGCCGATTTTCATGTCGGCGAAAGCGGAACCCGCCATCAGCAAACAAGCCACAAGAGCGAGGGACAATACTCTGAACATATTCTTCTCCTTGGATGTACAGACACTAGCGGGAACCCGGCCCGCAGATCGAAATGGATAGCCTTCAACGCGTGAGTCGTCAAGACATGTTCCGTTATGGGCATGAAAGCGGATAGAGAGCCCGGATTTCTGAAAAGATTTTTATATCCAGTTATTCCGGAAGATAAAGAAAGTTAGGATTCTTCAGGGATATTCCCGGTGCGGAGAAGGCTGAGTTTTTTTCTTCCGGCGGGTTTGTTTTACCGCAAAATATATTGCGAGGAGAGCGTTGTGAGCAGATAACTGTCCTCTGGACAGCTCCCCTTGCAGGTTTGTTACTCAAGGAGAACAGAACAGCGTTTTCTCTTTTCCCGAAGCGCACATGAAAGAGGCAGAGGGGAACAGGGCTGGGAAGGAAATGTTGCCAGACGGGGAAGAACGCGTAGGGGAACGGGATCAGCGCTTGCTCCCGTCGAGGCTGCCCAAATGGGCAAGGATGCCGGAAGCGATCCCTTCCGCCAACGCCTGCCGATACGTGGGGATCGCAAGGTTGGCGGCTTCCTGTGCGTTTGAGCAATAACCGACTTCAACCAAGATACCCGGAATATTCGCGCCGAGCAAGACCTTGAAGGGGCCGGACTTGACCCCTCCGTCCCGGACGGTGAAGGTCTTTTCCTTCATGACGGAGAGGGTACATTTTTGGACCGTGTCGGCGAGGCGGCGGGATTCCTGACTGCGAACCGACGACGAGGCGGCAGGGGATCCCGTATCTCCCTTATGGCCTCCGTTGGCGTTTTCCAGCCCGGCAAGCTTGCCCGCATCCGCACTGCTTGAGGCTGTATCCGGGAAATACGTTTCCAGGCCGCAGGCGTTTTCATTGGGGCTGGCGTTGACGTGGATGGACAGCAGCACATCGGCGCGGGCCTGATTCGCCATATAGGAACGGGTGGACAACGAAACCCATGTATTGTCCGTTCGGGTGTAGTGCACCTGGATGCCTTTGCCCGCGAGGATGCTGCCCACACGTTTGGCGATGTCCAGCGTCACTTCACGTTCAATGACGCCGTTGTGCACGGTTCCGGGATCTTTGCCGCCGTGGCCGGGATCGATCATGATGGATCGGGTGGCGAACCGGAAAAGCGGATCGCTCGATTGCAGCCCTTGGCCGAACGAGATGCCGCGAGGCATGGCGGCGTCCGTGGCCGAGGTCGTGATGACGATACGGAACGGCGAGGATTCCGTTTTGACCATGAAGCGTTTGACCTGCCTGAAATCGAGCAAAAGCCGGGTTTTATCGGGAGCGGACAAGTCAAGGCGCATACGGCGGAGGGAACTGCCCTGCACTTTGATGCCGGGGCGGATCGTCGAAGCCGGATTGACGCCCATGAGATCCACAACCATCCTGTTGGGGATGTCGTTTTTTTTGCTGCCGCTTTGCGTGTCGATGGACCAGATGATGGGGCGATCGAACTCCAGCGTGATGACGGCCAGATTCTTCTGGTTTTCCCATTTCATGTCGGTCAGAAGCACCGCCGTCTTTTTGCCCGGCGTGCTGCTCTTGGCCGCTTCCAGCGCCGCCTTGAGGCGCTGGGCGTAGAGCTTGGCTTCCGGTGCGACATCACCCCGGGGATATTGATTTTGGATGGTGTTGAGCGCTTCCTGCGCTCCGGAAAAATCGTTGAACCGTTCCGCCTTGATACGCGCAATGCCAAACAGCGCGTCGTCGGCCAGCACATGGCTGGCGTAGCTTTTGAGGAACACCCCATACCGATCGACAGCGGCCTGAGCGTCCTGCCGCAGCATGGAACGCTTGGCGAGCTCCTCCATCGCCAACGCCGAACGGAAGAGCGCCGCAGGGCGGTTCCGCCAGCGGGGATATTTTTCGTGGAGGTCGAAAAACGACTGGGCGAGTTTTTCCCACGGCTCACGCCAGCCGCCGCGTTTGGAGTCGCTCTTGAGGAACTCCATATCCTGCTTGGCCTTCTCGTACTGCTGTTCAAAGGAGGGAGCCGCGTGCGCGTCGGAAAACGCGGTCAGGAACAGGGCGAGGGCAAAGGCGACCAAAAGGGGTCTGAACAGACGCCCGATGGCGGGGGATGATCTGTGCGGAGTCTGAGAACCGATAAGAATCATGAAGGGGAAGCTGTCCTGATGGGCGGTCGTGCCGCGTCAAAGAAGCCCGCCCGCACAGAAGCGGGCAAAGCGGAAGGGGTGCGGGAAAGGTATTCTTTCCCGCACCCTTGTTTTTTAGAAGAACTGACCCATGGAGAACTCGAACCGTCCGCCGGGGCGGTCACCCTTGACGTTCTTGTCCAGCGGGAAGCCGTAGGCGAAGCGCAGGTCGCCCATGGGCGAACGCCAGCGCAGTTCGAGGCCGACCGACTTCTTCAGGTCGCTGAAGGGATCGGAAGTCTGCTTGGAGTCGATGTTGTAGCCGATGTCGAAGAACGGCACGAGGGCGATGCCCATTTCCGGATGGAACGTCCAGATGTATTCGAAGTTCAGGAAGCCCATGCGGTCGCCGCCGATTTCGTCGTGGTACTTGGGATCGCGCGGGGCAAGGTCTTCCGAGTCATAACCACGGATGGAGTCGATGCCGCCGATGAAGAAGCGGTCGAATACGGGGACCGGCTTGTTGGAGTTTTCGAACACGCCGCCGACGCGGCCACGCCAATGGAAGATGTGGTTCGGGTTGCGGAACAGGGTGTGGAACGACTGCAATTCACCGATAGGCTTGAAGAAGTTGTCGTTACCGCCGATACCGCCGCCGCCGTATTCCATAGAGACGCGGCCCACCACACCGGACGTGGGACGTTCGCGCGAGTCGGTGGAGTCGTAGGTGATGCTGGTGCTTACGACGCTCGAGAGGTTCTTGCCCTCGTATTCCTTGTAGGCGCGGGAGGCCGTGTCGGGAATGTCGAACAGGGTGTAGCGGTCGAGACGGTAGCCAACGGACACCGAGGTGTACTCGCCAATGGGATGGAAGAGGCGGATGGTATTACCGATGGTCTTCTTCTTGAAGTCATCCCATTCTTCCCAGATGGCGTAGCTGTTGTTGCTGAAACCGAAATCGGTATCGTAGATGCGCGGGTTGACGAAAGACAGGTCCAGATACGAGGACTTGCCGGATACGAAACCCTGCAGGCCGAGCGAGTAGCCGCGGCCGAACAGGTTGCGCTCCTGGATGCTGCCGCTCACGCCGAACTGGTAGAAGGTCGAGTAGCCCACGCCGCCCATGATGGCGCCGGTGCGGTCTTCCTTCAGGTTGACGCGGAGATCGACCTCATCGTCCTTGTCCGTGGGAACGATGGTGGTGTCGGCCTGGGTAAAGTAGCGGAGGCGGTTCAGGCGCTCGTTGGAGCGGCGCAGCTTGGAGCCGTCGAACTGGTCCCCGTCGGCAAGGCGCAATTCACGGAAGATGACGTTGTCGCGGGTACGGGTGTTGCCCTGCGTGACCACGCGGCGGATATGCACCTTCTGCTTCTTGTGCGGCACATAGAAGACGTTGATGATGCCTTCCTCATCGTTCTTCGGGGTGTCCACATCGACTTCGGCAAAGGCGTAGCCGTAATTGCCGTAGAAGTCGGTGAGGGCCTTGATGTCGTCCTGCAGGACGGTGAGGGAGAAATACCCGTTGGAATCTTTGTAGTCGTCAAGCTTGATCACTTCTTTCAGGCGCTCGTCGCTGTCGATGAGATCGCCTTTGAAGCCGATTTCGCCGAGTTTGTAGCGTTTGCCTTCATTGACGGTGAACGTGACGGTGATTCCGTCTTCGGAGTAGTCCACCTGCGGCGCGGCGACCTGAATGTCCACGTAGCCGTGGTTCATGGCGTAGGCCGTGATTGCCGCGGAGTCGCGCTCAAGGTATTCTTCGCGGAGCACGCCCGTTCCGGTAACCCATGACAGGATGCCGTGCTCTTGGAGCGCGAGTTCCTTCTTGAGATCGCCGGCGTCGATGCCCTGGAGCCCTTCGATCTTGATTTCCTTGATGTAGAGCTTCTTGCCTTCCTTCACGTCGAAGACCAGCACGGCGGAGGCGCTGTTGGCCTTCTGCTCGATGCGGTAGTTCACTTCGGCGAGGTAGAAGCCTTCCTTGCGGTACAGCTCGGTGACCTTCTGGATGTCTTCGGCAAGCAGGCGGTCGTTGAGGACGGAGCCCGTCTTGGAGCTCATGGCCGCCAGAATGTCTTCTTTTTTGACTTCGTCGGAACCGTTGACGATCACGTCGTCGATGCGGGGCTTTTCCTTGACCGTGAACACGAGCACGCGGCCCTGTCCGCCCTGTTCGATGTCGGCGTTCACGTCGCTGAAGTAGCCGAGATCCCAGATTCGCTTGATTTCTTCATTGAGCGTGGAGGGATCAACCACATCACCCTTGCGGGTGGACAGGCGCATCAACACCACGTCGGGGTCGAGCACCTTGACGCCGCGGATCTGGATGTCCGTGATGGCGTCGCCCTTGACCGCGCCGCCGCCCATCTTGTCGACAAGTTCGTCGACGGCGGGAAGCAGTTCGATCATGTTTTGCTTCTGGGCGAAATAGGGCTGCGCCCCCTGCTGTCCAGCGGCATCCACCATGCGGGCGTCGATGCTGAACGCGTCGCCGGTCTTGCTGAAGCTGCCGTACACGGCGTAGTTCGCCCCGGCCTGCCTGGCGATGGAGCGCGCGGTCGCCAGATTGAGCTGGCTGATCTGCTGGTTCTTGAGCAGGCGCAACGTATCCTTTGCCGGAATGACCTTGAATCCCTTTTGGGCCAGCCGCTGCTCAAACAGCTTGGGCAGCTCGTCGTTCAGGTAGTTGAGATCCGCCCCTCCATTGATCTGGAAGGGGAGCACAGCCACACGGACAGCATCCGAGGCCGCCTGTTTGGGCGCCGCCTGAGCCGTACCGTGGAACAACAGGTTACACAGCGCCAGCGCCAGCAGCGCGAGTACGCATCTCTTCATACAGTTCTCCAGATCGTAATTCGAGGCAGCGCCCGAGGGTTCCCGCCATTTCACGGTTATGGGTGACAATGACGAGGGTCATGCCGAGTGTGCGGTTCAGTTCCAGAAGCAATTCGGCGACGGAATCGCCGGTCCGCTGGTCCAAGTTGCCGGTCGGCTCGTCGGCCAGCAGCACGCGGGGCTCCAGCAGGATAGCCCGCGCAATGGCGGCGCGCTGACGCTCGCCGCCGGAAAGGGTGGTTACCCTGTGATCCTTCCTGTCGGAAAGCCCGACGCGTTCGAGGGCCTGCCGCGCCAGCCCCAGCGCCTTCGACCGGTTCATCCCGGCGATGAGCGCCTGCATGGCCACATTTTCCTCGGTGGAAAACTCGGGCAGCAGGTGGTGGAACTGGAAGACGAACCCAAGCTTTTTGTTGCGGAAATGGGCTTTTTCCACGGGCGTCATGTCCGGCAGGCTTTTGCCCTCGAACAATACCTTGCCCGCGGTCGGCGTGTCCAGCGCGCCGAGCAGGTGGAGGAGGGTGGATTTGCCCGATCCCGACGCTCCGACGATGGCGAGGGATTCGCCAGCGCGGACGGTCAGGTCCATATTTTTCAGAATGGTGATGCGCTCCGCAGGTCCCTCGCAGGACTTCTCGACGCCGGAAAGCTCGTAGAGCACCGGGGTCGCGGTCGCGTACGCTGTCTGTTCCATCATTCGAACCGCAGGGCTTCGGCGGGTTCAAGGCTCGAAGCCTGCCGCGCCGGGTAGATCGTGGCAAGGAAACACAAGGTCATGGCGGACACGCCGACCACGACGATATCAACCCAATTGAGCAGGATGGGCAGGTGATCCAGCGTATAAACCCCCGGTGGAAGTTTGATGAATTGGTATCGTTGGAGGAGGAGCGCCAGCCCTATGCCGAGCACATAACCGAGCAAGGTGCCCACCACGCCGATGATCGTGCCCTGAAGCATGAAGATCCGGCGGATCATCCCCTTGGTCGCGCCCATGGACATCAGGATGGCGATGTCGTGCGTTTTTTCCATGACCAGCATGACCAGCGTGGTGACGATGGAGAAGGAGCCGATGAGGACGACCATCGCCAGCAGGATGAACATGCCGATTTTTTCAAGCTTCAACGCAGCGAAGAGATTGGCGTTCATGTCCATCCATGTCCGGACGGAAGCTAGAGGGCCGAGCTCCTTTTGGAGGGCGGCGGCCACGGTATCGGCCTTGTATACGTCCTTGACGGTGACCTCGATGCCGGAAATCTGATCGGAAGGCAGGCCCAGCAGATCGCGCGCAGCCGCAAGGGAGATGAACCCGAGCGACGAATCGTATTCGAACATGCCGGTCTGGAAAATGCCCGCAACCTTGTAGGGACGGATGCGGGGCTGGAAACCGGCGGTGGTCTTTTGTCCGGAAGGCGAAAGGAGGTTGACGCGGCTGCCCACGACCAGGCCGAGGCGCTGTGCCAGTTCCTTGCCGATGAGCACGCCGGGCGGCGCGCCCTCCACGGAAGCGTTCAGGTCCGCGACGCTGCCGCTGCTCAGGTTGTCCAGCATGGTCAGGACGTCCGGCGCGGTCTTGGGGTCGATACCCCGCAGGACGACGCCTTTGACGCCTCTCGGGGAGGACAACATGCCTTCCGCGTAGAGGAAGGGGGTGGAGCCGACGACGCCGGGAGTGGCGTTGATGCGCCGGAGCACAGCCGCCATGCCGGAGAGTTCGGGGGCTTCGCCGCCGCGCATTTTTTCGAAGTCCGCATCCGAAGGCGGCGCGGTGAGCGCCGCCAGCGGACCGGAAACGATGATGTGCGCGTTCGCGCCGAGGATTTTATCCCGGATGTCCGTCGTGAACCCGTTGTAGACGCCGAGAACCACGACCAGCGCGGCGACGCCTATGGCCACGCCAAACACGGACATGGCTGAAATGATATAAATAAAGGCCTGCTTGCGCCGAGCAAAGAGGTAGCGCAAAGCTACGAAGAGTTCAAAACGCATAGAGTTTAGGATTCCTGCTTCAACAGCGGGAAGAAGATCACTTCACGAATGGACGGGGAGTCGGTCAGGAGCATGACCAGCCGGTCGATGCCGATGCCTTCGCCCGCGGCCGGGGGCATACCGTATTCCAGCGCGCGCAGGTAATCTTCGTCCATCGCGCAGGCTTCGTCGTCGCCGGCCGCCTTCTCGCGGACCTGCTGTTCAAAACGCATACGCTGGTCGATGGGATCGTTGAGTTCCGAGAACGCGTTGCCGTATTCGCGGCCCATGATGAAGAGCTCGAAACGGTCCGTAATGTCCGGGTTATCCTTGTTGCGGCGCGCCAGCGGAGAGATCTCCGTGGGGTAGTGGTAGATGAACGTGGGGGCGACGAGCTTGGGCTCGACGTCGAGGTCAAAGAGCTTGGCCTGCAGCTTGCCGAGCTTGTCCGTCTTGAGGATCTTTTCCCCGCGTTCGCGGACGTAGGCGAGTACCTTGTCGAAGTCGTTGTAGAATTCGGGGGCGTGCCCGCCGATCTTTTCCAGCGATTCGTGGAAGGTGAGGCGCTGCCACTTGCCGGGGGTCAGGTCGAGTTCCGTCCCCTGATAGGTGATGATCGGGCTGCCGCAGACTTCCGTGGCGATGGTGGAGAACAGTTCCTCGGTCAGGTCCATCAGATCATAAAACGTCGCATAGGCCCAGTAGAATTCGCACATGGTGAATTCGGGGTTGTGACGGATGGAGATGCCTTCATTGCGGAAGTTGCGGTTCAGCTCGAAAACTTTTTCAAAGCCGCCCACGAGGAGGCGCTTGAGGTACAGTTCGGGCGCGATGCGCATGTACAGTTCCATGTCCAGCGCATTATGGTGGGTGATGAACGGACGCGCCGCCGCGCCGCCCGCCACGGGGTGGAGCATGGGGGTTTCCACTTCCACAAAGCCGCGTTCCTCAAGGAAGGCGCGGAAGGTACGGATGATTTTGCTGCGCTTGCGGAAAATGTCGCGGACCTTCGGATTGGTGATGAGGTCCACATACCGCTGGCGGTAGCGGATTTCGACGTTGGTGAGGCCCTTGTGCTTTTCAGGCAGGGACCGGAACGACTTGGTGAGCAGGGTGACCTGATCACAGGCGAGGGTCAGCTCGTCGGTCTTGGTGCGGAAAAGCTTCCCGTGCACGCCCACGATGTCGCCGATGTCGAACTTTTTGAAGTGTTTGTAGGCTTCCTCACCCATGAGGTCTTTGGACGCATAGCACTGGATACGGCCGCTGCGATCCATAAGATGGAAAAACGCGACCTTGCCGAAGGAGCGGTGGGAGATGATGCGTCCGGCACAGGTGAACGACTCGTTCAGTTCTTCGAGTTCGGTGGCGGAACAGGCTTCGTATTCGGCCCGGATGGCTCCGGCGTCATGCGTCTTCACGAATCCATTGAGATGAAGAGGGACCCCGGCATCCATGAGTTCGCAGGATTTGACCACGCAGTTTTTGACGACTTCGTTGAGCTCGTCTTTATCGGCGAGGCTTTGAAGCATGGGCATGAAATAGGATGCGTGGGCTGATTTGGTAGCAAGCTTGACGGGCTTGTGGTGCGTAGTTTCCGGGCTGCTCAAGGGAATCTCTCCATCAATTAAAATAGCGATTGGCGACCGGTGACAATTTTCCGCGTTTCCGGACGGCAAGAAACGCGGTCGTATCCGGCGGCGAGAACGGGGCTTTGGCGGACAGGCTTCCTGTTGCGGCGCGTGACCGATGCTACAAGAAAGCCGTGCAATGTTCCAACGGGTTAGAGACAGCGGGACCGTTTCTCCGTTCTCGCGTTGCCCTCCCGCCCGCGGCGGCGGGACCCCCCCTCCGGCCGTGGCGCCCTGTGGACCTGATCGCACAGTTTGTATCCGCAAAGCCGTAGTCCAATTGTGCTGTACAGTCAAGGACGTGCCGTGGGTCAAAAAGTTTTTTCAGAAAAAACGGAGAAAACGCTTGACGGAAGGAGGGCATTTCGATAGACCTCTTTTCGCACCAACGAGTGCCTCATTCCCCGGTGGCTCAATCGGCAGAGCGGGTGACTGTTAATCACTAGGTTGGCGGTTCAAGTCCGTCCCGGGGAGCCAGAAAGTACAAGGCCTTACAGCGAAAGCTGTAGGGCCTTTTCTGTTTTCTGGGGCGATGCCGCCCTCCGTTCTCTCCGCTTTATGCGATGATGAAGATCCCGATGCGGGGATAGGTAGCATCCTCTTCTCCTTGAGAAAATGGAGCCATAAATTCCCTCCTCCCCACAACTCTTTGCCCCATGTCCTTTGAAAGGGCTCGCAGCCCGTCGCGGTTTTTCCGGTCTCGTACGGGAAACGTTCTCAAGTGCGGCAGGGGAGAGGGATACAGGGGCGTGCCTTCTGGAAGGCTCTTTGGGGAGCGCTCTTTCTAGAGCAGCGGAAAGCGTTTGGGAGGAGCATATTTCCCAGAACAGCCGCCTGCGGTATTGCGGGCGGCTGTTCTGCAAGAATCTATTGCGTCTGATCAGCGATTGGGCGGAGTACTGGTCTTGCCGGGCCAGAGGATTTTGTCCTCTTCGATGGTGAGCTTGCCGGTAACGGAATCAACGAATCCCACGGGAACGAAGCGGACTGTTTTGCCGTCTTCCTTGTAGCCTTGGCAATTCATGATTTCCACGGCCATGATCTCGCGGTCGTTTGTACCCGGGGCCAGATTCTGGCGTCCGGAAAGGCCATCGAATGACAAGGCGCGCAGGCTTGCCATAAGGGTGTCGCCATTCATTTCCAGCTTTTGATCTTGGACGTTTTTCATGGCGAGGCCCAGGGCCATCATGTGATCATAGGAAAGCACGCCGTAGAAGAACGCCTTGGAATTCATGTCCACCTTCTTGCCGATTTTTTTTGAAAACCGGGCGGCGAATTCGTCGAGCGCCTTGCTGGGCACGAGCTTGGTCATGGGCGCAAGATAGCCGAAGGCACCATTGATGGCATCGGGCTTTTCGTCGGCTGAGGTCATCTCGGCGGCGAAGAGGCTGTAGCCGGGCTGGTTCATGCCGAGGTTGGTCAGCGTGCGGAAGGCAATGACCGTATCAGGCGTGGGCATGGTGATAAAAATACTTTTGATCCCCAACTCCTTGACCGCAGCCATCCTCTTTTGGACTTCCTCGACAGGCGTATTCCGCGAATAGCCGTAGGATGCCTTCACCTCAATGCCGAGCTTGGCGGCTTCGTTCAGGATAACCGCCGCAGCGCCGGAACCCCATGCGTCAGTGGTGTGGAACAGGGCGATTTCCTTGATGTCATAATGCTTGGCCACTTCAAGGAGGTAGCCTTCATATTTGGTGCTCGGAGTCACGTTGCGGTAGTAGTAGGGGAATTCGGTGGGGGAGCTCAGGCTTGCGGCGTTGGCGCCGACGGACACCACAGGAGTCTTGAATTTTTCGGCCTCCTTGGCGATGAGGACGGCGGGGCCGCTACAATCCACGCCGGTAAGGGCGATGATATTTTGCTTCAGGAGTGACCGGGCTTTTTCGGCTGCGCCTTCCGGCCAGCAATGGTAATCGATGACAAGTTCGGGCGGCATGTCGAGCGTGTTTCCGCCGAGCATACCGGAGGCGTTGATGTCCTCGATCGCCATCTTGGCGGCGTGGAGCTCGTACTCCCCCCAGTCCGCATGGCGCCCGTCGTGATAGTCGTAAGTGTACATCCCTCCGATTTTGTACTCCTTGGCCTCGCTTTGCATGGGGGTGAAACCGCAAAGCAGCGAGGCCATCAGCGTGATACCGAGAAACTTTTGGGATCTGTTCATCATTTCCTCCTTGCCGGGGTATGGCGCCCGGTTTTTGTCTTGCGCAAAGCAAGAAGGATTCCAAAGATCCCCTTTATGATGGCAGTATGTTACCGGCTCTTCTTGACCGGAGCGAATGCGGAAATCCTGGATAAGAAGACGGCTGAACCGCCGAAATCCTGTTTTTCAGGACATCAGCGCGTGAGGCCGTGGCGTTTGAGCAAGGCGTAGAGCCGTGAGCGGGAAAGCCCGGTCACCTCGCACGCCTCCGAAATGTTTCCCCCTGTCTGATCGAGTATCCGGGCCAGATAACGGCCTTCTTCCTTTTGCCATACCTGTTCGCGGAACTCGGCATAGGAGGGGAGGCCGCTTTCGGAAACGGAGGAGCCCTTTTCTTCCTTTGGAACGGAAAGCGCGGCTAAGCGCTGCGTTGCGGCATGAATGCGGATGCCTGTGGGCAGGTGTTGGGGAAAAATGACGGAAGCCCGCCCCGCGGTGAGGACCGAACGCTCCATGGCTCCGCACAGTTCCCGCACGTTGCCCGGCCAGCCGTACAACTGCAACGCCGTAGCCGTCCCCGTGGCAAGCTGCTTTGCGGGGAGGGCGTAGAGTTCGGAGAAGTGGGCGCAAAAATGGTGCGCCAGAGGCAGGATGTCCTCCTGGCGTTCACGCAGGGGCGGCAACGGAATGTGGACGGTCTGAAGACGGTAGAAAAGGTCCCGCCTGAAGGATTCTTCCTCCACCATGTGTTCGAGATTTCTGTTGGTCGCTGCGATCAGGCGGAAATCGCAGGGGGTTTCCTGTGTGGAGCCCACGGGGCGGACGCGCTTTTCCTGAAGTACGCGCAGAAAGACCTTTTGCAGCGAAAGGGGAAGTTCCCCCACTTCATCAAGGAACAGCGTCCCGCCGTCTGCTTCGGGGATCAGGCCGTTTTCACGTGTAATCGCACCGGTGAAGGCGCCGCGTACATGCCCGAACAACAGGCTTTCGGCAAGGTTCTCGGGAAGGGCCGCACAGTCCACGACGATGAAGGGACCGTTTTGGCGGCCGCTGTTTTCGTGGATGGTTCGCGCGAAAACCTCCTTGCCTGTCCCGGTTTCCCCGCTGAGCAAAACGCAGACATCGCTGTCGGCACACTGGATCACGGATTCCAGGCAACGGCCGATGGCCGCACCCGATCCGACAAGCCTGTTTCGCTTCAAAGGCGTTGTCCGCTGCCCGGAAGAGGAGAGCTGGGCACCACAGCGGTTCTGATGATAAAGGAGCGCCTGCTCCAGAGCCGCGAAAACGGTGTCGAGCGAGTCGTCCTTGCGGATGAAGTCCCATGCCCCTGCCATAAGTGCCTGTTCCAGCCAGTCACGGTTGTCGTGTCCCGTGATCACGATGACTTCAGGGTGCCCTTCGCTGCCTAGGAGCAGGGGAAGGAGGGACAAGCCGTTGCCGTCCGGCAGGCTGATGTCCAAAAAAACAATGTCGAACATGCCGGCACTGGCTTCTTTCGCTTCGCACGCCGAGGCGGAGAGCATCACCTCATGGCCTTGGCGGCTACAGGCACGCTTGAGCACGTAGGAGAACGTTTCATCATCGTCTATGACTAAAATGCGCGCCATATCCATCTTCCTGTCTTGGGTTGCAGAGCGCGGTCCACGGCCTCTTTCAGCCGTTGCGGATCAAATGGCTTCACGAACCGCTGTATGTCCTCGTCAGCTCCCATATGGCATGATTGCGCGTCATGCATGGCCGAACAGCTGCTGCAAAGAATGATCGGCATCCGGGGAAAACGTTTCCGCACAAGGCGGGCAAAGGCGATGCCCTGTATACCCGGCAGTTTTTGATCCGTAATGACGAGAGCTGGATGCATCCCCTTCTCGAACAGGGACAGCGCCGTTTCCGCATCAGCGGCGGTGACGACGGAAAGCCGCATTTGGTTCAGCAGCTTTTCAAGAAGATAGAGTATGCCCGGATCATCGTCCACAACGAGGATTTCCCCGGCTGTGCCGCCGGGCGGCGCGGTGCGGGGTTGGCCCGTGGGGAAACCGTTTTCAACCGGCTGCGGGATGGAATCGACGGGCGATACCGTTTCGGAGAGGGGCTTGCCGGTTGCTTTGCCAGCATCATCCCGTTCGGGAGAGGGAAAATCATGCGGCAAGAATACGGAAAAGAGGGCTCCGCCGCAGGGACGGTTGGCCACGCGCACCGCTCCCCGGTTACGCTGGACGAGGCTGTGGACTTGCGCGAGCCCAAGGCCGCTGCCCCCGTTTTTCTGTTTTGTAGTAAAGAAGGGATCAAAAATGAATTCCATGAGCCCCGATGGGATGCCTTTCCCGGTATCGGAAATGTCTATGCGGACATAGCTGCCCTCGGCAAGCTCGTCTCCGGAACGGTGCCGCTCCACGGCGTAGAGCCCGGCGGAAACGGTGAGCTCGCCTCCATCCGGCATTGCCTGGATGGCGTTGAGGCACAGGTTGAGGAGGACTTGGTGCACCTCAACGGATACGGCCCGGATACGCGCTTCGGGACAGGCGTTGCGCACGTTGAGGGAAATGTGGGGAGGGAGTTGCGGCTGAAGCGTTTCCGCGCATTCCCGTATCAATTTCGACACAAGCGGCGTTTCGGAACGGGCATCCAGCGTTTTGGTGCTGTCGGTCATGCGGATCTGCTTCATGAGATCTTTGCCGCGGACAGTGGCATCAAGGATATGCAAAACGTCCTCGTAGGCCGGGTTTTCCCGTGGAATTTCAGGCAGGGCAAGCTGGGCGCAAGCGGCGATTCCTCCGAGGATATTGTTCACGTCATGGGTGATCCCTCCCGCCATGCGGCCGATCGAGCTGGCTGCGGCGTTCAAGGGCGTTCGCTTGGGCCAGCACAGCTTTTTCCTGTCTGAGCAGGGATTCCGAACGCTGTTTCACGCGGAGCAGATACATGAGCAACAGGATGATGCCGAAAAGGACCAGCATGACGGTCATCGCAGGCAGCAAAGCGGCCCGGTGCTGCTCATAAAACGAAAGGGGGCGGTTGATGATGACCGAATCCGGCGGAAGGTCGCTTTCGCTGATGCCGTACCGTGTCAGCACGGCATGATCATAAATGAGATACGGGGACGGTTCATGCAGCAGCGGGATGGCATCCGGTGGCGTGCCGCCGAGAACGGACAGGACCATGCGCGCGGCATGTACGGCGTGGAATTCGTTGAATGCGCATTGGCCTGCCAGCACGCCTTTGCCGAGCTGGCCACTCCACGGGGAATACATGGGCAGGTCGGTCCAGCTGCGGAGCTGTTGCAGGCTTTCCTTCATGGAGTAGCTTTGGCCGTCGGCTGTGCGGTAGTAGCCGAAGTTCAGGAGCACCGTATCCCGGGGCAGTTCTTCAAGAGCTTTTTGCATGGCCTGTGCGGGCAGTGCCGCAAGAGTCCGGACGGCAATGCCCGGCTTCATTGCCGCCAGTTCCGGGGCCGCTTGGCGCAATGCCGTACGGGCGGACGTCGTGTCGCCGCAAATGATGGCCAGATGGCGGGCTTCCGGGTGGACGAGGGGGATGGATTCAAGGATGCGGTGGATGGAGAAATTTTCCAGAATGCCGGTATAGTGCGCCCGGCGTTCGGCAAGCTCTGCGGGAGGATCCGCGATGCCGCAAAAGACGACGGGGACGCCAGGGAAAAGGCGGTTCCCGTGGGCGAGCATGAAGTCCAGCGCGTCGTTATCCGTTACAATGATGGCTTTGAGGGATACCCCGGCGTATTTTGGGGCAAACAGGCTTACGAGTTCGTTATCCAGACTTCCGGGAGGATGGCGTTCATAGTCGAGATATTCGCAATGCAGGCGTATACGGAAGCCCGTTTCCGTATTTTCAAGCTCTTCAGAGATCCGCTTTATGATGTTGTATTCCCAGAAGTGGCCGGAATGAAAAGAATTGATGATCAAAACTTCGGCGGGGGGCAAAGGTGCCGTCCGCTCCGCCACATCAGCAAAGGCCATCGCCTGTGCCGCGAAAATGGCGCAGAACAGGCAGATACCTTTGGCGAGGGCGGCAAGCGGCTTCACGGTGAATCTCCAAAGAAGAGCGTATTTCCTATGATTCTAAGGGAGTCCGCTCTGTAACTCAAGGGAGGGCGTCAAGCGCGGAGGAGAAAAACATGCCCGCCCCTTCTGCCAATGATTCGAAACGGCCTTCCGCCTCTGCCGCTTTGGACCTTGCGCCGTATACGGATAAGGATCAGGAAATCGCGCGGGACGCCGAAACGCCTGTGAAGGCCTTTTATACCGTTAGGGGGTTTTGAGCATCGATTTGAAGTTCCAAATGAAAATCGCAAATACAATGGCGGAGCCCAGGACGTCGGCGATGCATTCCGCATAAAGCAGGCCGTCCGTCCCGTAGCCGAGCCTGGGGAGGACGAAGCAGAGCGGGAGCAGGATGACGAGCTTGCGCATCATGGCCCCGAGGAGGGAGAGCTTGGTGCGCCCCAGCGCCATGAACGTGCGCTGGCAGGCGTAGAGGACGCCGATGAACATCATGCCCCCGAAGTATATGCGTATGGCGGGGATGGTGATTTCGATGAGCCGCTGGGAATCGGTGAACGGCATGATGAAGGTCTTGGGAAAGAGCAGGATGAGCCAGCTTGCGATGGTGGTAAAACCGAAGGAAAAGGCCAGGATGAGGAAAAAGGTCTTCTTCACGCGTTCGGGTTTGCCCGCGCCGTAGTTATAGCTCATGATGGGCACGGCGCCTTGGCACAGGCCGTCCGCTGGCAGGCGCAGCAGTTGCTCGATGCTGAACATGACGGTCATGGTGCCGACGTAGTAGTCGTTGCCGTATTGCTGCATCCCGGCGTTCATGACCAAGGGGACGATGCAGTCCGTCACTTGGACGAAGAACGGGGAAAGGCCGAGCAGGATGACGGGCACAAGTTCCTTGAGGTCCAGCCGCAGGTATTGCCTGCGGAAATGCAAAATCGTGCGTTTGCCGAAGAAGAAGGCGAAGATCCAGACGGCACTGACGGCCTGGCTGCAAATCGTGGCGAGCGCCGCGCCTTTGCAGCCCATATCGAGGCCGTAGATGAATATCGGATCGAGGATAATGTTGAGGGCCGCCCCGATGAGGACGGTCATCATGCTCGTCTTGGCAAAGCCCTGGCAGGAAATATAGTAGTTCAGGCCCAGCGAGAGCTGCACAGCCGGGGTGCCGAGCAGGTAGAGCGAAAAATAGTCGACCGCATACCCGATGGTCTGTTCGCTTGCCCCGAACATGAGCAGCATCGGGCGCATGGCCCAGAAGCACAACACCGTGAGCACGACCGACATGGCGAGGAGGAACACGCAGGCACTGCCGAGGATGCGCTCGGCTTTTGCATTGTCGCCGCGCCCCATGGCGATGGAGGCGAGCGGCGCGCCGCCCATGCCCGCGAGGAAGGAGAAGGACGAGATGATCAGGATGATGGGGAAGGCGACGCCGAGCCCGGCCAGCGCCAGTGGGCCAATCTCCGGTATCCTGCCGACGAAAATGCGGTCGACAATGTTGTAGAGGAGGTTGACGATCTGTGCAAAAATGCTCGGGATGGCGAAACGTAAAAGAAGCCTGCCGAGGGGTTTCGTTGCCAGTTCGCTGGAGGGGTCCGCGTGAGCCATGAGGCATATCCTTTTTTGAAACGTTGCCGGCGGCGGGAAGCCGGGCTGTGTGAGTGGGCCGGATAGAGGCAAAAACCGGAGACCCCGGCGTTATTGACGGACGCCGGAAGCTGTTCGGCCGCTTGCCGATTCATGGAGACGTTAGGCTTATCCCGTCAGCCGGGAAAAGAAATTGCCGATGAAGATATCGACGGGTTTGATGTTCAATTCCAGATTGGCCCGCTGCAGGGCCCCCTCCCAGCCGTACCAGAAGAAGGCCGCCGTAGAGGCGCAGTCCAGTTCCGGGGATATTTCTCCAGTCTCTTGGGCACGTTTGAGGCCGCGCGCGAAAACATCCTGCCACTCCGCGAAGACGGCGGAAAGCTGCTCGCGGAAGTTTTCCGGCAAGGTGTTGACCTCCTGCGCCAGCTTTCCGGCCAGACAACCGGAACGGCAATCGGTCCGCGCCATCTCGTCCCGCACTTCGCCGACGAAGGTCCGGAGGCTGCCCAGCGGGGACAGGGACGTGTCAGAGAGGCAACGCTCCAGCTTTTGCGTGATGAAGTGCCTGTAGCGGTCTATGAGTTCCGCGCCGAACCCTTCCTTTGTCTTGAAATAGTAGTAGAAAGAACACCTCGAAATACCCGTGCGCTGCAATATCTCGTCGACCCCCACTGCGGAATAGCCTTTTTCCGTCAGCACTTCCGTCCCGACGTGGACCAGCATTTCCCGGGTCAGCAGTTTGTCGCCGCGTTGCTTGGGCGGGCGGCCACGGCCTTTGGCGTCTTGCGCGTGATTTTGCATGGATGATTTTTAGACTGATCTGTCTATAAAGGCAATAACGGAAGGGATTTTTCTCTAAAAAAGTATATATCCATATGTATTGTAAAGAAATTATCTCTCCATGTCCCCCGTGCGGATCGATCCGGAAGAGCCGCCTTATTGCCGGAAAGGAATACCTATGCCGCAGCCAACGCGGTACATTCTCTGGGTGAGGGACAGTGGGGCGGCGAATGCCGTACCCGGAAAAAAGCCCCTTCCGATATGCTCGGAAGGGGCTTTTTTCCGGTTTTTTGAGTGATCCCACAGCACTCCCACCGCTCTGGGGAAAGGCGCGGGGGAGGTGCGCAAGCGCCGCCGTCCTCAGCGCATCCTCATCACGTCCCTGTGCGGCGGTTCGCCAAACAGCCGCTTATACTCCCGGTTGAACTGCGTAGGGCTCTCGTAGCCGACTGCCAAACTCGCGCTGGAGGCATCCTTGCTTTCCGTGAGCATGAGGCGCTTGGCCTCGTACAAGCGCAGCCGCTTGTGGAACTGCAACGGGCTGAGCGTCGTCACTTCCTTAAAATGGCGGTGGAACGTGGAGGTGGCCATGTTTACCTTCTGAGCCAGCTTGTCGACCTGCAACGGTTCCCTGTAATTGTCCCGCAGCCACGTGATGGCTTGGGCGATCTGATTGCTCTGGGTGCCGAGGGTGTTCAGTCGGCGCAGGAATTCCCCTTGGGGGCCGATGAGCAGGCGGTAATGGATTTCGCGGACAATGAGCGGCCCGAGTATGGGGATCTGCTCCGGTTTCTCGAGAAGCTCAATGAGGCGCAGGAACGCATGCAGGATATCGGGACGTCCGCGACGGAGAGCCCCTTGTAGGAGCAGGCCCCGGTCGCGCAGGGCGGCGGGACTTCCGCCGCGAGCCGGGTGATCAGGTACTTGTCCAGATCAAGGCACAGCGCCAGAAAGGGCCGCTCAGGGCTGGCATCCGTGACGTAAAAGGAGCTCGGCATGTCCACCCCGGCCACGAGGCACTGGTTTTCGCCGTAGCAGTACTCCTCGGAGCCCAGCATGGTCCGCTTGGAGCCTTGAATGATCACGCTGACGGAAGGCTTGGAGAAGCAGGTTTCAATCCTGTTGGCTTCATGCCGCCGCGTGATGACCAGCCCTTCGATGTCCATCGGATACTTCCCGTGCTCGGGCGCCCGCTGGAGCAATTTCTCTTTCAAAAGGCTGGCGGTTCTTGCCGTCTCTCCACTCCCCGTTTCCATCATATGGCATAATCCTCTGTTTTTGCATGGAATAAAGAAAAATCCTTTTCAGGGTTCGGTTTTTTGATACCACACTCCGACCTCTTTGGGTAGCACCGCGAGAGAATCAGGCAAGAATAAGAGAGGATCGTATCTTCTGTTCTCCATTAGGGAGCGTATGGTGCACCCATAGGGAAATCACGCCATGCCCGCAGCGTTTTCCCTTCCGGCCTCGGGTATCCGGGCCGCTTTCAACGCATTGACATGATGGGAGGTCGCATATGCCTGCACACAAAAAAAGGAACATTTCTTGTGGGCTTTTCGCCGCATTGTTTTGTTTGCTGTTGTCCGGCGCGGCAATCGCGGCTTCTTCCCCTACGCAGCAGGTTCCAAACGGAGGCAAGAACATGAGCAGAGCCGCCTTGGCCGAAAAGAAACAGTTGGAACGTTTCGGAAACGCCCGGTCTCCTTTAGAGGCGACCGATCCGGATTTCGCCGAGATGCGGGATCGCCTCATCTGGGGCGAAGTCGCGTGGCACGGGTCGCTCGACGCCAAAATGCAGGAGCTGATCACGCTGGTCGTCCTGACGGCTAGCCAGACTTTGGACGGCTTCGCCCCGCATGTGGGCGCGGCCTTGCAGGTCGGGGCGAAGCCCGAGGAAATCAAGGAAGCTATGTACCAGTGCGCTCCGTATATCGGTTTTCCCAAGACCGAAAAAGCGCTCCGGCTGGTCAATGAGGTCTTCAGGGAAAAACGCATCCCGCTGCCCGTGGCCTCGCAGAAGACGGTAACGGAAGACGACCGCTTCATGCAGGGCGTCAAAGTGCAGAAGTCCATTTTCGGAGCGGCGATAGACGCCATGCACAAGAGCACGCCGCAGAACCAGCGGCATCTCCTCCGCGACATGCTCTCGGCATTCTGCTTTGGGGACGTGTATACGCGGAAGGGGTTGGATCTGCGGACCCGCGAAATCCTGACCTTCTGCATCATCAGCTCTTTGGGCGGGTGCGAGAGCCAGGTCAAGAGCCATGTGCAGGGCAACGTGAATGTGGGGAACACGAAAGAAAACCTGATCGATGCGCTGACGTGTTGCCTGCCGTATATCGGATTCCCCCGGACACTGAACGCGCTCGGGTGCGTCAACGCGGTCATCCCGGAAAACTAGCGGGGGCTCGCCCGCTTTCCCCTCCGGGAGGCGTGGTTTCCCTTCCGTATTGAGAGTGTCCCGGTGTGCGTGAGGGCTTCGCTGTGAGCCGCGCACCGGGTGCCGGAGTTCCCGCCGTACTCGGCGGGGCAGTTTGCAAACAAGGAGAAATTATGTCTGTTCCCGTTTATCTGGCAAAACTTGCTGTAAAAAATCCTTCCGATCACCGGCTCGCCAAGATCAAGCGGCTCTGCGACGCCGTTGGGCTTGCGGACAAGGTGAAGCCGCTCGGCACGGTCGGCGAGGATGAGGTCGTTGCCATCAAGCTGCACTTCGGCGAGCCCGGCAACCTAGCCTTTCTGCGGCCCAACT
>ERZ834859.1491-NODE-1491-length-24991-cov-9.978585_pt1 | contig 24991 bp, 25 predicted proteins | sample MGYA00519947_ERZ834859 | MGnify/ENA primary metagenome ERZ834859 (study PRJEB31850, sample SAMEA3708763) | human gut metagenome | biome: human gut; feature: human-associated habitat; material: faeces | place: China | collected 2014 ...
ATCTGTTCATTATGAAAAGATTAAATTTGTGTCTTGACAACTGAACCACTATACTTCTACGATATCATCACGGAATTCTTTTGTAACGAAATCTCTACCTGACAGCAAGCTCACCAAATCAGCTAATTTACCACGTCTGAATTGATGCATAAAAGATACCCTCAACATATCACCATAATCCGGATCGTAGATATCGTCATAATCACTTGCCAACCATTTGATTTTATCCGCATATTTGGAAGCCTGAAACTCTTTATCATTAACCAAATGAGCATAGAAATCCGGTTTTACAGCTAAATGGCAGAAGTAATCTACTGTTTTTCTCATCAAGCTGCCATTATGTACCGAATCTGCCGCCATTTTAGACATAACAAAGTCAGATTGGCTTAAAGCAGTCCCTTTAGAGTTAATTCGGATAAAGATTTCTGTTACTTCATCAATATCCAATGTTGCATCTAATTCAATTACACCAATTTGCCTGTTGGCAATGCCTTTTATCTTTGTTAATGTTTCAGAAAGCTCATCTAAATCCACATCTGGATTGTTTTTTGCATACTCGTTTTCAAAAGCTCTCTGTTTAAAACCAACTGAGAACAATACAGAAATATCTGGTATCCATTTCTTATCTTTTAAATGAGAAGCATCCTGTACTGCAAATCTTTTGGTTTCATCTTCTGCCAATGGATTAAATGCAATTTTAATGCGTTCCTTATTAAAATCATCATCCAGAACTTCCCTTCCGGATATGGCAGCCATTAAAGCGGTTACTCGTTGCTGCCCATCAATCAACACTTTTTTACCGTTCGCTTTGCCGCCATCTTTTGTTTTTACATCTGGATTCTTCCAAGTAATGATATAACCTGTAGGATATCCATTGTACAAAGAATCTATTAAATCTCTAACCTGACTGCGTTTCCATACAAATGGCCGCTGAATTTCAGGTATAACAAAATCTTCTGCGTCAATCAGTCCAAGAATTGCATGAACCGAATACTGCATCAATGTAAATTTTTCACCAGTCATCTATATCCTCTTTTCGTTTATGTAACTAATTGGTATTCTCATTAATTTTTTGAATCAGATAATTTCTGATTTTTTTATAACTCCCAGGATATGACATCAACGGAATACCATCCACTACTTCCATTATTTTCTTTATATCTTTTATTGCTTTCTTGTTTCTTTCGAGTAAGAACTTTTGATTTTTATTATCCGGCATAACATTTAATAATCTATAGTATTCTTCACGAGCTTTTGATGAACAGGTCAAATCCATTTCCAAACAATAATTCATGGATACAATGCCATATTCTTTAATAAAATCAAAAAATTTTCTATATCCAGCTTTATGATGTTCAGTTAATTGGCGTTTTTCTTCTTGGTTAAACAAAGAATTTATAATCGCTTCATTTTTAACATCATCTCCATAAATAGGAAGACCTGTTACAGCATTTCTACTGGCATCCAGTTCATTGTTATTGATATATGGAAAGAAAAAATCTCTATCAACAACTATAGAAAATGGAATTTGAAGTTCCTTTAACAAAAAGAAAGGATATTTTATGCTTTCTACACCACCAGCATCCAGAAAACTTACATCCGCAATTTTCTCCACTACTTCTGATGCTACTAACTTTTCGAGAATTTGACAATCATTCTTACTTTCCGCAATGACAACATATTTTGAGAAAAAGAATTCACTATTTTTGTAATCAAAATATTGATAATGTTTAAAAGATTCAATATCATATTTCGTCCAAAAATCTGCGGGCAATTGATTGATTTGCGAAATAAACCCTCTTGAAGAATCATTAACCCTTCTCACTAATAATATAGCTTCATGATCCAACTCATCTACTAAAACAGTTGAATGTGTTGTAAAAATCGATTGTGTTTCATTTGAATGCAACTGTTGACGCAATAACATAATAAATCTTTTTTGAGCCTGTGGATGTAAGTTTGTTTCTGGTTCCTCTATTCCCAGCACTATGCTTCCATTTTTTAGCAGCGCATTGGCTCTATGCATTGCAATTACAGCCAAACTTTTGGTTCCGCTTCCCCACTCTTGTAACAAATAATTAGCCCCGTATTCATTTAATGAAAACTCAATATTTCTGAGTAATACGGTATAATCTAAATTCTCAGGAAAAGCTATTTTAAAATCCATGCTTTTATTTTGCATGTATAACTCGTTAATTTCTTTCTCTAATTTTTTAAGAACTGTATCATGAATTTTATCTGTAGCTTTTCTTACATAGCCAGATATCATGTCTCTGTTTACTGTATATTGCGCTGTATAGCTTGTAATCAAATCCTTGAAGATCGAATTATCCGACCATCTAACATCCTTGTTTGTTCTTCCTGCTGGAATATAAACATACATAATATCTTTAGATAATTCCTGCATAAAGGAGTCATCTAAGTTTTCCGAATCACGACCTTTAAGCAAGATATACTTTTTCTTGTTATCCGCATAAGAAAAAGAAAACTTTATCGCTAATTTATTATCATATATTTTGTTTTCATAAATTATTTGGTTAGGAATATCTTCAAAAACAACTGTTATATACGTATTGTTACGTGGTGCATATCTGTGTGCTTTGTTAATAAAACTTTCCTCTTCATGCTTATAATTTAGAACTGCATTTAATGCTCTTAATACAGCCGTTTTACCCGCATTATTCTCACCAACAACAGCTGTAATATCACTCATTCTAAAAGTCGCTTTCTTGATAGAGCGAAATTTCTCTATTGTAACTTCAGATATTCTCATATGCTCACCTCTCCAAGTAACTATACATAAGTCTGCAAGCATGACCTATATATTTCTTTAAACTGAATGTTTCACTTTAATATTTTTAGATTTTATCGTCTTAATATGCAATCCTGAAATAATCCAGATACGCTTTATATTTATCCTGTGCTGTCAGACAAGTATCTGTCAGGAACCCTTTTTCATTGTTCCATTCCTTTAAACCACGGTAATAATACAGTTTCAGGTTATCCTCAATAATGAATGGAACGATATTATATTTTAGACACTCTTTGAACATAATCAATCTGCCTACACGACCATTGCCATCCTGGAACGGATGGATACGTTCAAACTTTACATGGAAGTCCAGAATATCTTCAAATGTCTTTTCTTCCTTGGCATTATACTCTGTCAGCAAGGCTTTCATTTTATCGGCAACTTTTTCCGGAAGGGCAGTATCCATACCGCCGACTTCATTCGGCAACTTCTTGTAATCACCAACAACAAACCAATCTTTTCTGGAATCACTGGTCCCGTTCTTCAGAATCAGATGCAGTTCTTTAATGAACTTCTCTGTCAACACCGCTTTTGCATTGTCAATAATCATATCAATACAACGGAAATGATTTGCTGTTTCAATCACGTCATCCACATTCAACACTTCATTTTCTACACCAATGGTGTTGGTTTCAAAAATATATCTTGTCTGATCGTGAGTCAGACGGCTGCCTTCGATATGGTTTGAATTGTATGTCAAATCAATCTGTGTCTTATGATAAATGCCACCGGAATATTTGCTTGCTTTCTGCTCCTGCAGAATATCCAGCAATGTAACAGGCTGTTCCTTTTTCTTGTTGGAACGCTCCGGTTTCTCTGCATTTTCAGGAATATTCCAAGTCTTGCCGGTAAGAAATGCACCAGGCACACGTCCCTGGGCACAGTAGTTTCTTACGCTGCGCTCTGAAACATTCCATTTTTTTGCTATTTCAGTAACTGAAAGGTATCGCATCTGCTCTCCTCCGTTATATTTCCAAATAATATTTTAATCAACTGCAATACCCAATATCTCTTTATCGCATTCATCGATAATATATTGTGGTACAGTGTCATACTCACAAGGATTCAATTGAAACAAATAATCATTTTCTATATGAAATGCTTCGTTTACAAATTTTTTAATCACGCTATTTGAATTATTTTCATTAAACATGATGCGATAAATTTGAAGCTTTTCATAATTACTTCCACTATTTTCATATAGCGTCTTTAAGAGCCCCATATTCTGCGTTTTTTGGTATTCTATGTTATAATCAAAATCCGGAAGATACTCTGAACGAATCTCAGCTTCCGCATCCTGCATTTCTTGTACCGTCATCTGGCGATCAGGTGTGTCATCAGAAAAATGAATTTCTGGAATTTCTCTCTTATGAAAAATATTTGATAGTAGTTGCCATGCCAAACCATCTGTCTTCTGAATTTCTAAAAGTCTTCTTAAATAAACCAACTTATTTAATGAATCTATTCCAGAATTGATATTGTTGCGTGCAATTTCTCCAAACGACTTAATATCTGTTTTTTTAATTTCTTTTTCACATAACACACCATTTTTCGTAGTCAAAAACGCTGCTTTTGGTGCCGGACTAAAGTTATATGGCATATTATAAATCACATCAATAACTGTATTAAATTCGTGTGTTAACAATAATACTGTTCTATTTTTCAAGCTATGCTTACCCATAAATAACATGTTTATAATTGCAAACTTCTTATTACCATCAAAAGATGAAATTGGATCATCCAAAACAACCAAATCCGGATCATTCTTAAGAACATCATACATAAATAATACTAAAGCAAATGCATTTCTTTCACCAAAGCTCAAATGTTCATTTGCAGCTTGAATTACACCTTCCCCATCAACATGTTTTAAAATCAGATGGTAATCTGTTGTATGTTCTTCTTCAACAATATCCACTTGATACTTGTAACCCGCATAGTATAAGAAATCATTTATTTCCTTACTATACATTTCAATAGTGGTCTTAATATGTTTTTTCTGTTGCGCAATTTCTCCTTGTAATCTGCCTGCTTTTTCCAAAACTACATCTAACGTTTTGTTAATCAACTCTACTTTTTCATTTGCAAGCTCAGAATTTAAATGCGAATAATATGACAAATCAACCTTGAATTTTTGCAATTCATCTGCTATCTTTTCTGCATTTTTCAAAGAATGAAATCCCATTCTTTTTAATCCATACAGCTGTTGCATTAAACCATCTACTTGTGCTTTAATTTCTAACAAGTACGTTTTCTGGTGATTTGAAATACCTGTTATGTTTTTGGATATTTCATCAAGTTTAGACACCGTATCATCCGTAAAGAACGGAGATAATTTTTTGAAAACTTCTAACATTTTATTTAATTGCTCAACCGCTTTAGCGTCATATTCTTCGCTTACTTTTAAAATCGTTTCTTTTGTTTCCTGTATTGATCCAGAGCAATATGGACATTGCTCTGCCATATCTAAATAACGTTTCCCCTCTAATTGCCATTTAATCCATTTAACATTCTCGCTATTTTTTAAATATGGTTCATATACTTCCAAACCTTTCGGTATATTGTCTATCTTATTTCCTTTTCCAAGTCCTTTTCCAATAGCACCTGCTGCAGAATATCCACCTTTCGCTTTGCCAAACCCATCAATAAACTCTTGAAATACCTTTATCAACTCATCAAGTTCCGGATGAGTTTGAAAAGTGGTATTGATGCCCTCCAACAGTTTTTCTATTTCTTTTATATGCTTATCATAATCAGGTGTTTTGATAAAAATTTCAAAACTATTTTTTATCAACTCATTCTGTTGATATACATAATCCTCAATATATGTTTCATTAAAGATAGACACTTTCCCAAAGTCTTCATAACCAGTCAATTCCGGAAAATGTTCCGTTTCATTTCCATAGTATTTAAAAGGAATCAGTGAACGTTTTTTAGTTTCATCTCCAGAAACAAATGCATCTATTGCTTTTGAAATTGTAGATTTTCCTGTTCCATTGATAGCATATTTGATATTAAGACATCCATCCACAATATCAAATTGTCCATTATCTATATTGTTACAATTGCGTATTGATAAACTCATATGTACTCAACTCCATTCTATTCTCTTAAATAAATCCGTATATTTCTTATCAATTTATTATAGTATATCACACTATCGGCAAAATATCAAACTTTTATCCGCGTTGTTTTCTTTCATTTTTGCCGTTTCCGGTACTTTTACACCAATCCCGTCACGCAAAAACGCATAATAGTGTGATTACAATCACATTTTTATATCTATTAAAATTCGAAAATGTCCTTGTAAATCGAAAATCCGTTTTATAAAGCATCTTTTCTCCGATTCCCCCCCCCATTTTGACAAGACAAACTCATTTTTTAGTTTTACCAGCAATTTTGCCGATAAAGAAACCAGCCCGTTTCCGAGCTGGTTCCATTTCACATTATGTATAAATTACTTCCCTAACCACTACTTCCTCCGCCATTGCTTTTAGAAGATTCATATGTTTCACCCAGGCCATGGCATCTGCTTCCTTATCCGGAGCCGGATTCTTTTCAAGCAGTCCCGCCATAATAACTTCTACTCTTTTCTCTGCAATTTCCTGCACTTCATACAGATGCGGAAAAAGCTGCTCCGTCAATACCAAATCATCAAACAGGATCGGCTTCTGCTCCTGTAGGAACGCACTGCGCATTCTGCCATACTTATTCAGTCTCTTTTCTTCAACAGACTGTAACTTGATTAACGGAATCAAATAGTCTCCTGCCCCTGCAAATGAAGGCTCATTGTACTTTAAAACTTCATTATTCTTCTGTTTACTCATGTGTAAATCCTCCGTGATTTTATGATTTTTTCACGGCGATTTTGGGAATTTTTCACGTTCAAAACAGTACTGTCACATCAGGGATTTTCAAAAAAATTGGCGTACAAAATGGCGTACTTGAGGGTGATTGAGTGCCGATTTCCCTTGATTTTACTGGGTTTTTCGAGGGTGTGTTCATATCATGCCGTGACACAAAAAATGACCTTTATCATGCATTTTATCTCTTTACAAATCTTTATATCTCTATTTTTTATTATGCACAAATTTTCAAGGGTGAAAACTCATAAATCTACACCTCTCTACATAGGTTTTGGGCAATTGGAATACTAAATGGGGGACTTTGGCAGGGATTTTCACCCCGCCAATACCTATTTTTAACCTCAAAAACTATCCGAAACGCCTTTCTAGCTTTTCCTATGACTGTCTCCTCTCACTAAAAGACACAATCACATCATAGGTTTCTCAGCTTTCTTGTGGGTGTCGTGGGTGTATACATTCAAGGTGACTCTAGCTTCAGAATACCCCTTCCGATACTGCAGACTCTTTAAGTCCATGTGTAATGATCAAGCATTTTTATAACACTTTCTCCAAAAAACTCCCCGTCATATTCCCCCCATACATACACATAGCAGGAAATTTATTCGCAAATTTTCACAATCGGCAAATCGCCTCTGTTGCTAACGCAGAACGTTCACATTCTTCCGGCAACAATGTACTCTGCCAGCACAAAGGACTTCCTTTCATATGTTCTGCTGCATAACTAAGTCCATTAGTCCTGTCATCCAAATAAGGACGATCTATCTGATTCGGATCTCCTAAAAGAATAATCTTTGTTTCTTTTCCTGCACGTGTGATAATTCCTTTAATCTGTGCCGGAGTCATATTTTGCGCTTCATCTATAATCAAATAGGTTTTAAGAATAGATCTTCCGCGGATAAATGTTAAAGCTTCTGTCTGAATCAATCCTCTATCAAAAATCTCCTGTATTTTATCCTGCAATTCCTGTTCATTGGAATATCTTTCATGATTATTGAAATCCACCAACTGCTCCATATTATCCATGATTGGACGCATCAAAGGAGAAATTTTTTCTTGTTCATCTCCGGGAAGAAATCCAATATCAGAATCAAAAAGCGCATTTGGTCTACATATCAGAATTCTCCTATACTCTCCTGATGGATTATTGAGTACTTTTTCTAAACCTACCGCCAGAGAATAAAACGTTTTGCTTGTTCCTGCCATCCCTTTACAATAACAAGTGGTGCTTTTTCTGCGGACTGCATCAAAGCTTCTTGCAGAAAATACTGCCCTACATTTCTCGGATTAACACCATAAGGTGCTGCTTTTTTATATTCTAATTTTCGTATAACACCTTTTTCTACTCGTCCTAATTGCGTCTTTTTCGATGATTGATCCACCTTTAGAATAACAAACTCATTTTCAAATAATTCCGGATGAACACAGACCCCATTGCTTTTGCAACAGTATACACTTTCAATGGGCACTCCTTTTTTCTTAAAATCTTTAAACAACTCTTCTGAAACAAATACTTCTTTTCGTCCCAAATATTGTTCCTCATGTCCTACAACCTGATCTATTATAAAATCTTCTGCCTGAATATCGAGAAGTTGTGCTTTGATACGCAAAAGAATATCTTTCGTCACAAGAATTACTTGTTTAGGACTCTCTTTTGACAAACCAATACAAACTTTCAATATTCTATTATCTGATTTATGTTCCGGAAGATCTGGTGGCAATTCTACATTCAAATAATTTTTTTCTACACGCAGCATACCTCCATGTTCTGTAGATATTCCTTCCAGCAAATTTCCTTTTCCTCTGTATCCTTCCAAAATACGGATAGCTTTACGGACATTTTCCCCCTTTTCTCCTTCTTCTTTTTTAGGTTATCCAATTCTTCTAAGACTGTCATCGGCAAGATCACTTCATTTTCTTCAAAACATTCGACCGCATAAGGTGCCTGAATTAATACATTGGTATCCAGTATATATGTTTTTTCCATGACAAACCTCTTTACCTATTTATTATTTTCAAAGCATAACATGACTCTGCTATACTTTCCTTAAAGCTTAACACTATATTACCTATTCTAATACCCTGTTATCATAAAATTCATGTAAAAAACAAGAAATATTTCCAGACAAATTCATACTGCTAATAACTATTATTCCTGCCGTTATCTATCAAAGTGACATCTGTCGACAACCAGACGACACTATATCTTGGAAATCTCATCCAAATGAACGGTTAATCTCTCAGCATCATAAAGTTATTATTACAATTTCTTAATTCGGTACCAGATACTTTTCTTGCAAAAGCGTTTTGCGGATCTATCTAAGCTTTGAACCAATTTTTATCTCCCTTTTTAAACTTCTTCACTATATCATTCTAACCATAATCTCACTTCCATGATCCCTGAGCCACTTTCTATTCTCCTTATAATCCGGCATTACCTCTTCCACCAATTTCCAAAATGATTTTGAGTGATTCATTTCTATTAAATGACATAACTCATGCACAACTACGTAATCTACCACTTCATCTGGCATTAACATCAAAAGGCAATTAAAGTTCAGATTTCCTTTATTGCTACAGCTTCCCCATCTGGTTTTCTGCCTTCGAATTGCAATTCTACCATATCGGATATTCATAAGATTAGCATAATATTTTACTTTTCTTGGAATTACCTTTAAAGCCATATCTGTTAATGCTTGAAGCTCTGTCTCAGATAATTTACTGATACTCTTTAATATCATTTGCCGTTCTTTTGCTCTTTCCAGATGAATACGTATCCAATTTTCTTTTTCCTTTAGAAAACTTTGAATTTCTGTGTTTTTCATTGCTAACGGTACCCGCACAAGAACTGTTATATCTGGTTTTATTTCTATTGAAATCGATTTACGATTACTTCGGATTATTTCAAAATTTATCTTGTTTTTCATTTTCTTTTACCTGTATTCTCTGATACTTTTACCAAAAAATAACCTGGACCCCCAAAAAATCGATTCTACATTTGTTCTGTAATTATTTTGTGTCTATATTTCACACACCAGACAATGTGATATTGTATTGTTGCCATATTTCATAAATATGTCTTTATTTTAGGAATTAATCCCAAATCTGCCGGCAGCCAATCCACGCTATAGAGTTCTTCTTTTGTAAGCCATTTTGCCGCTTCATGCTCTTTTAAAACCAGAGTACCAGACCTGATTTTGCAGATAAAACAATCCATTGAAAGATGAAAATTCGGATAATCATACTCTATTGTATCTAGTAAATTTATCACTTCAATTTCTGTATCTAATTCTTCTTTAATTTCCCGAACTAATGCCTCCTCAGGTGTTTCACCTTTGTCTATCTTCCCACCTGGAAATTCCCATCCATCCTTAAACTCACCATATCCCCGCTGAGTCGCAAATACTTTATCATCATCAAGAATAATTGCTGCCACTACTCTTATTGTTTTCATGTTATTTTATCTCCTTTGTCAGTCTCTGACTATATAATCATAAATGTCACTTCGTACAGGAACGTCTAATCGATATAAAATTTCAAAGGCATCATCGTTCGTAGCTTCCATATGAATCGGCACAGGCTCACCTTCTGCATAAATCTCTCCCAGAAAATAAAATTCCTTTGTCTCTTTATCGTCTTTGTTTTTTCGAACAAAAAGAAAGATTCTATTATCTTTATCTTCCGGCGTCCGTTTATATATATGGATTGCATCTCCTGATGTAATCTTCCTTGGATGCTTAGACAATGCAATCAGTACACTCTCTGAAAGGAACCGATCCTCATATGCGATATCACCTTCTGCTTTATCATAATTAATAAATACAGGTAATGTCTTTGTGTCCTTATCATAAAAATAACCGCCTATATTTTGTGCATTCATATTCTTTTTCCAACCAAGCAATCGACACACATCTTCATAGTTATATTTTTGGTACAGTTGAAAGCAGGTATCCTTGTATACATGAGAATACTGTTCCTGGTATCTTTCTTCTCCAAATATCAGTAATTCCAACACCATGTCTTTAAATTCCTTATTTGTCAGCATTTTTTGAAAATCTGATGCAATTTTATAACTTCCTTTTTCTGTGCGCTCCACAAGTACACAGGAAGTATATTTTTTACGTTCCTCTTCTTTAGGAAATTCATTAATTAAGTTCCTGTATACAGATTCTTCTATAGTTGCTGAAACATCTAACCCATACTCTGTTTTCATAAATTTGCTATAATAAGATAACAAACGATCCTGCCGGCAAATCAAAAATTTAAGAACTGCAAGCTCATGGATTCTTTTGTAGGAAACGAGTTTTTTAGACATATATTCGATTACCTGTGCTTCCTTTTCTGAAAGCGAGATCTCATAATCCGGCTCATATTTTTTTAGAAAAGCATAGTATGAACCACATTTTTCAAATATCTTGGTTACTTCAATAGAGCCATGTTCTTTAAATTCTAGAATACTTGGAATCCTTCCTAATTTATACTTCAACGAAGTATATGACTCTTTTAACAGTTTCATATCGTTAGTTCTTGCCATATCAATGGACGCATATATTCTCTTTTTTGAAATTTCATCAAAATGAATCGTGGAGCTTCCCGGGATTACACGGGAACCCTCGCGAATATATCTGCGCATTGTATCTTTATTATAACTTCTATCACCAGATAATGCGATTGGAATCATAAAATTATTCATGTAGTTTCCAATAAAATCCAAAATAACCACATATTCCTTGTCTTCATACTTTCTCAGCCCTCGTCCTAATTGCTGAACAAAAACAACCGGAGACTCTGTCGGGCGAAGCATAATGACCTGATTAATTTCCGGAATATCAACACCTTCGTTAAAAATGTCCACTGTAAAAATATAATCAACAGTATTTTTATCTTTTCCATCTGCCACAAGCTGATTGATTACTTTTTCACGCCGTTCCTGGTTATCTTCTCCTGTCAATACTTCTGTTTTATAAAGACTTCCATCTTTTTTATATCTGCAGTTAAATTTTAATGATAATTCTTTTGCCTCTTCTTTTCTGCTGCAAAAAATCAATCCTCTTACACGATCCCCACTGTATCCAAAATATTCTGCCTTCTCAAGAATATAATCTACTCGGACATCGGATATTAAGTTCGAAAAATTATGTACCCCTGCATGATCATCAAAAACTTCTCCGTTTACTTCCAGGTCTGTAATACCAAAATAATGAAATGGACACAGCAAATCCTCTTCTAATGCCTGCTGCAACCTTATTTCATAAGCGATATTATGATCAAACAAATCATAAATATCATAATTATTCGTGTCAGGACTTGCCGTCATACCAAGCCAAAATTCAGGTTTAAAATATGCCATAATCCTCTGATAACTTTCTGATCCGGCATGATGGCACTCATCAAGAATAATAACGTCAAAAGCATCTTTTTCAAACTGCGTATGTATCTCCGTCTTTGCCATCATCTGCATAGTAGCAAATATAAAATCTGCCATCATATCCTTATGATTTCCAGATAAGAGACCGTATGTTTTTTCAGCTCCAAAAACTTTTCTGTAGCTGTTTAACGCCTGTTTCGCAATCTGTTCTCTATGAACCACAAATAGTATTCTTTCAGGATGTATCTCACGCATAGCAAAAGCAGAAGCCAACGTTTTTCCTGTTCCTGTACTGCTTGTTAAAAGAGCTTTTTGAACATTTTTTAAACGAAGTTTCAAAATATTCTGTACAAAAGCAACCTGCATCTTATTCGGAACCAATTTACAGCGCCCCAATTCAATAATTTGCTCTTGTATCGCAGCCTTACGCTGTCTCCGAATCATTTTCTCTTTCAAATACTTCAGCCGATATTCCTCTATAAAATCAGAATAGGCTTGTGTATTCGGCGAATTCCAAAGTTCTTCAAACTCGCATAAAATATCCTGTGCAATTTCTCCCTGTTCTGTGGAAACGATTTTTGTGTTCCATTCACGATTGCGTGTTACGGCACTGAGCGTCATATTAGAGCTTCCGATAATAATACGATAAATCTCTTCCTGCCGAAAAATATAACCTTTTGTATGAAACCCACCGGTATCATCATTTGTACGAAACATACGAAGTTTAATATTCTTTAAAGAGGCAAGTTTTTCTAAAGCTTCCGGTTCGCTGAACAACAAGTAATCTGTTGTTAAAATTTCCCCCTGTATTTCTTTTTCTTCTAATCCTTTCAGAACCTGAAGCAAGGGTGTAACCCCACTCTTCGTAATAAATGCGACACTGATTTTAAACTGATCACAGCTTGCCAGCTCCTGCTCTATTGATGCCAGTACTTTTCTTCCCGTTGAAGGATTATTTGAAAGAAACTCCGGACGGTATGCCAAATTTGATCGATGTAACGCACAAATTGCCGCTGTTTGAAATCCTTCCATCAATTGCTCATTATGATTTATATTCTTAATCATACTTCGTACCTCAACTCTTAAATCTCATTTTCTTCTCTACTATTCTACCGCTCCCGTCCAGGCCTTGATTCCGCCGAATCTCACAATATTTGTATACCCGAGTTTTACCAACTTTTCTGACCCTTCCTACTTCTGTTCCCACTGCGGCAATATATAAATATTATTTGTTCTTTATCCGAAAATTCAGGGATTTCCTCTGTTCCAATTGTCTCATTTGGGATAAGAATCGCTCCGGGAATATGTTTTTCGTGTATTCTTCTTTTTTATTTCCAATCTAAAATAATAAAATCCACTGATTTTCTATTCTTCTTAATTTTCAGCTATTATAAATTATATCATGAAAATTTTAAGCCATCTACAAAAACCTTTCTTCTATGAGATACCAGATCTGTCACAATTCTAATTTTAACTGCTTTAAAGGTCACTAATGTATTTTATAATTTGATTCCCCTTTTGCAGCATGACAAAAGGTACGACGCAACCCATTTTGCCGAGTTACACCGTACCTTCTATATAAAACTTCCCTATCTGGCTCTGCCCTGAACTAAAACTGTTTTCATTTCTTATAACACTTCTACAAGTTCAATATGGAAATTCAGTTCTTTTCCTGCCATCTCATGATTTGCATCAAAAGTGATTGTTGTATCATTTTTCGCAGTTACTTTAACCGGAAACGGCTGTCCAAGCTGATTTGTCAGATACACCTGCTGTCCAACCTCAAGATCCTCTGAACCTGGAAGCTGTGCAATTTCCACATCAAAAATTGCATCTGGACTTGGCATACCGTATGCTTCTTCCGGCATGAGATGCACATCTACTGTCTGTCCAACTTCCATATCTGCAACGGCTGCATCAAATCCCTGGATCATCTGACCTGCGCCACAAATAAATTCCAAAGGCTGTCCTCTGTCGTAGGAGGAATCAAACTGTGTTCCATCGTTAAAAGTTCCCCTATAATGCGTGCGGCATGTTTTTCCTACATTTCGACCTGTCATTGCCGGTTTTGAACCACAGCCTCCGCCACAGTGATCTCCACAATGATCTCCGCAGCTGTGTCCTTCTTCATGATGATGGTTACAATTTACACCGGAATTAACAAGTTCGCCTCGCAAATAAGCTTCTACGACCTCATCTGTATTTCCCTGCGCTCCTGCACATAATTCCACACCTGCTTCTGCAAGAGCACTCTGTGCTCCGCCGCCAATTCCTCCGCAAATCAGCACATCTACAGAACTGTCTGCAAGAAGCCCTGCAAGTGCCCCGTGTCCGGAACCATTGGAGCTCATCACTTCACTGGATACCACCTTATTCTCTTCTACTTCATAAATTTTAAAATACTCTGTTTTTCCAAAATGCTGGAATACATTCCCATTATCATAAGTTACTGCTATTTTCATTCTGCTATCCTCATCTCATGTTATTTCCTGCCGCGGCAAGTTAAGCCTTATTTTACCACATATCCTGGATTCTTCAAAGCCTTTTCATCGCTTCTCCATTACTTTTTCTTCATGAAAAATACTTCTTAATATCCTATTTCTTTTAAAATTTTATCTATTACACGGGCATTTCTCATGGAAAACTCATGTGATACGTGTGGTTCTTCTCCGTTTAAAATACAGTTTCCAAGTTGCTGCACCTCCAGGCTGTAATTATCCGGTGTACTGACATGAACTTCTTTACAATCATTTTCTTTTTTGATGTAATAAACAAGTTCCCCATCTGCATTAAACGGTACAGGTGCTTCAATAATTCCTTCTGTTCCATAAAGGAAAAAGCGGTCCCCACGCTGTGCAGAGCACATACCGGACACCATACAGGCTCTTCGGTTTTCATCGAACTGAAAATATGCGGAAGCAAAGTCGTCAATATGCTGTTCTGTAAAATCACCTATGGCTCTCACTTCTTTCGGCTCTTCCCCAAATAGTGTGAGCATCAAACTTGTACAATAACATCCCAGATCATAAACAGAACCACCCAGTGTTTCACGACGCACGCGGATATTTTCCGGTGTATAACCAGGTGTTACAAAAATAGATTCCATAAAAGAAAGCTCTCCAATCACACCGGAATCCAGTGTTTCTTTTACAGATTTAATAAATGGACTATGTAAATATGCAAAAGCCTCCATGAATACAACGCCTGCTTTTTCACATGCCTCAATCATCTCTTTTACGTCTTCTTCTGTTCCGGATAATGGCTTCTCACATAAAATATGTTTTCCTTTTGCGGCAGCTTTCAATACCCATTCTTTATGAAGGGTATTGGGAAGAGGAATATAAACTGCCTCCACCTCCTGATCATCCAGCAGTTTCTCCAAAGACCCATATGCCTTCTCGAAACCAAACATTTCTTTAAACTGCTCTGCCTTTTCCATGGAACGTCCTGCAACTGCATAAAGATAGCAATTATCAGCCTTCTTCATTCCCGGAATGGTACAGCGTCTTGCAATATCTGCCGTTCCCAGCACACCCCATTTTACTTTTCTGTTCATTTTTTTAATTTCCTCCCTTTTTATTTCTTCGCTCATCACAGCTTTTTATCGCTGCAAAAATCGCTTATATGTCATATCAATACAAAACGCACCAAGAGGAGCTGTAATGAGAATTGCAATTACTGCAACAGATAAAACAATATTTCCACAGGATAATCCCATTGCCAAAGGAAGCCCTCCTATAGCAGCCTGTACCGTTGCTTTCGGCATATAGGCAAGCATACAAAATGCTCTTTCTTTTATATTAAGCTTTGTCTTTAAAAGGCATACAAACACACCTGCCATACGGAAAATAATTACTGAAAAAATCAGAAAAACAGGCGCTATTCCCGCTTTTACTGCATACTGAATATCAACTGCTGCACCTACCAAAACAAACAGCATAATCTCTGAAACAACCCATAATTTATTAAATTTAGAAGAAAGTCTTTTTGCCACAACTTCTCTTTTTTTCTGCAGAGAAATTCCGGCTGCCATTACTCCAATAAGAGAAGCAAAGGGAATCATATCTGCAGCATAATCCTCTGCTGTTACCAAAATAAAGGAAACGCTGAGAAGAATCATTACCTTGGATGTATCACGAATATGTACTTTTTTAAAAAATTTTGCAAGCAGATAGCCTGCTGCCAAGCCAACAAAAATGCCTGTAATAACAGAAAGCGGCACATTCACAAAGCTTTTCAAAGACACAGCTTCTCCCTGAGCAAGCCCTGTAAAAGCAGTAAACATTACAATCACAAACACATCATCTACAGACGCACCTGCAAGAATCAATTGGGGAATCCCCTGTTTTACTCCATATCCTTCTTCCATAAGTTTAATCATTTTCGGCACAACCACAGCCGGAGAAACGGCAGCTACAACAGCTCCCATAATCGCAGCGTCTAACGTGGAAATCCCAAGAATACGCGGGGCAAGAAGAATCATTCCTGCCATCTCAAAACATGCCGGGACAAAGCACATCAAAACCGCCGGCCGCCCCACCTTTTTTAGGTCTTTTATATCTAAGGAAAGACCTGCTCTCGTCAAAATAATAATCAGAGCAATTTTTCTTAAATCTGCGGATATGTTTAAAATCGAATCGTCAATGAAATTTAAAACATATGGTCCAAGGATAATTCCTGTAAAGAGCATTCCAAGAAGCCCCGGAAGTTTTATTTTTTTACATAGCCAGCCCATAAACATGCCTGTCAGCAATATAAGCGCAATACTTAGCAACATTGTTTTCTGTCCTCCTTATTCCCTAAATTTTACCATCAAAAGTGCAAAATAGCAAACCGTCCGTGACAGCCGCGATTGTTTTTTACAAAATTTGCTGATATAATAAGGACAAATATCGTATCAGGAGGTTTTTATGTCTGAAGTAGTTAAAAAATTTTTACGTTATGTCGCCATTGACACAGAATCAAAAGAAGAACAGGAACAGATTCCAAGCACAGAAAAACAGAGAAATCTTGCAAATCTTCTGGCACAGGAATTAAAAGGAATGGGCGCTGAAAATGTACGCGTTTCTGAAAATTCCTATGTTTACGCCACCATTCCGGCCACAACTGATAAGAGTGCCCCGTCTGTAGGATTTATTTCCCACATGGACACAGCTCCTTCTTTTTCCGGAAAAAATGTAAAACCACAGTTCATCAAAAACTATGATGGAAAAGAGATTTGTCTGAATAAGGATCTGCACATTTCTATGAGCCCAGAACAGTTTCCGGATCTTTTAAAATACGTAGGAAAAACACTGATTACCACAGATGGAACTACGCTTCTTGGCGCAGATGACAAAGCCGGTGTAGCAGAGATCATGACTATGGCTCAGTATTTTCTTTCTCACCCGGAAATCCCTCACGGAGAAATCCAGATCGGCTTTACCCCGGACGAAGAAGTCGGACAGGGAGCTGATCTTTTTGATGTGAAAGGTTTCGGCGCTGACCTTGCCTACACAGTTGACGGTGGAGAACTGGGCGAACTGGAATATGAAAACTTTAACGCAGCAAATGTAAAAATCCATGTAAACGGAGCAAATATCCACCCCGGAAGCGCAAAACATAAAATGAAAAATTCTGTTTTAATGGCATATGAATTTTACAATCTCCTTCCTGTATTTGACAATCCAATGTACACCGAAGGATACGAAGGATTCTTCCATTTAGATGAAATTTCCGGAGATGTGGAACATACGGAAATGGTATGTATTATCCGTGACCACGATATGGAAAAATTCAATGCAAAAAAAGAACTTATACAGGCTGCTGCCGATTTCATGAACAAAAAATATGGAGAAAACACCATCGTTCTTGACCTGAAAGACTCCTATTATAATATGAAAGAAAAAATCCAGCCTCACATGGAGCTGATCGACCTTGCAAAAGAAACAATGGAGGAACTCGGTATCACGCCTAAGGTAACTCCTATCCGCGGAGGTACAGACGGCGCAAGACTTTCCTACATGGGGCTTCCCTGTCCAAATCTCTGTACAGGCGGTCACAATTTCCACGGAAAATATGAATTTATCTGCGTAGAATCTATGGAAAAAATCACAGAGCTTTTAATCAGACTGGCTCAAAAATTTGTATCTTAATCCTTTTGAAATCATAAATTGAACCATTGCTGATTTTCTGAAATATTATAGAGAAAGGACAGGCACCATGCGCTGTCCTTTTTCTGTTTCTGTGAGTCTGTCAAAAACATTATACAAAAATTTTCGACACAGTTTTTTTAATATTCACCTGTTTTTTTGAGGGTATCTTTCAAAACCTCTGCCCGAAGTTCTTTCATATATTCTGAAAATCCAACCTTGTCATTCCCGTGTGTTTTCTGAAGATCATATTCCAACGGAAGCCAGGTGGATAAATCGGACATATTATGCTGGATCAAAGCCTCCAGCTTATCAATCGCCTTATATATTTTTGCCTCCTGGGTTTTCTGTTCTTCCATCTCTTCGTAAAGATGACGGAGCTTCTCTTCATATCCCGAAGGCAGCGTTTTTATCCAGTCCGCCAGAAGTTTTTCTTCTCTTTTTTCGTCCTCTTTTGTCTTTTCAAAAGTTGGAATATCACCAGTAAAAGCCTCTCCCAGATCGTGGATAACGCACATTTCCATCACTTTGTCCATATCTGCATCCGGAAATTCATCTCTCATAAAAAACGCCATTACCGTCATCTGCCAACTGTGCTCTGCCACACTTTCCCGTCTTCCACCTGATGTATAACAATGGCGGACTGCATCTTTTAACCTTTCTGTCACACTTAGAATATCCAACAATTCTCTTGGTTTCATATAACTCCTCCCCTCTGTATTTATAGTTGTTTTCTCAGATAAATCATATCTTTTAACTGTACGCCGCCTTCATAAATAGGATGGTCATAATTATCTGTAAAAAAGTTTTTCACAGAATGCGAACGGACAAACCCGCATTTTTCATAAAAAGGAATGGTTAGGGGAGAATCCCCTGTTCCTACCTGCAAAATACAATATTGCTCTCTGTATTTTTCCGCAATAAACTCTATCAAAGCTCTTCCATATCCTTTTTTGTGGCAATCCGGTACAACTGCCAGATTTTTTATTTCCAGAACGTTTCTGTCTTCTTCTGTAACAACACACTCCCCTTTTATTCCGTCATCTTCTAACACATACATCGTACCTTTTTCCAGATACCTTTCTATCATATCTTCCTGTTCATCTGCCAGAAAAAGCAGCTCCATGTACTTCTTTTTATTTTCTGAAACCTCGTATATTCTCATAATACCTCCTGCTTTACTCAATTTGTATTTCCAGAGAATTTAACAGACGAACCACTTCCGGATAAGAAAATCTTGCCTGTTTGAGCTTATTAGAGGCTATATCGATCATATATCCGCTGCTGTTTCGAAAATCCGCATCTGCAAAGGTATTGTATTTTAAACAGCAGTTTTTCAGGCTCTCGATCGGACGTGCATATTTTCCTGTTGGGAAAAGCGTCTCCCAATGTACGCCTATCAGGTTACAGCGCTGAAAATCACCATTCTTAATTTCTGAATAATTCGCCTCCAGACTAATTACTGTACAATTCTCAAACCTACAGTTCAAAAAAATGCAATTCAAAATCCTGCATTCTTCAAACAGGCAGTTTTCAAAACTGCAATCTACAAATTTACAGGATTCCTTTGTTACGTTTCGAAATTTCTTATCTTTAATAATCTTTTCCTCAAAGTAATTATCCTGCATTTTAAAGTTCTCCTCTGTATTCTTCCTATGTCCTTATTTTATCATAGTTCAGCCAAATAAACCATCTCTGTTTACAATCGCAAAATGGCGCAGGCAATAAAAGTTTTGCCTCCGCCATTTCGTATTTAACACCTGAATTACACTCTTTACAAAATTAATTATTTCAGTTCTGTGCTTCTCATAACAGCATACGCTCCACATGATAAAACAGAAATAATCAGCCCCAAAGTTACAACAGGAAAGAAATAATTTACCGTTCCATCACCCATAAATCCCATTGCTCTCATAAAGAAATCGCCAATCTTATTTACAGCCTGTTCTGAAAATACATATTTAAATAATGCAATTATTGCCAGCACAGCGCCGCCTAAACCAACGCAGGAATAAATTAATATAGTTCTTCTGACTTTATTGATTGCCAAAACCATCAGATACAATAGACAACAATCCAAAACGTAAATAAGAAACAGCCATAACCAGTTCATAAACACATTATTATATCCATATATTCCACTATAAAGAGAACGGTAATCCTGATTAAAGTAATGAATCATCTGCCCAACAATCGTATCTATAAGTGCCATTATTCCACTGATAAACAAGAACATAGACATGGTCGCTGCAAAGATAATCTTTCGCGTAAATCCATTTTGTATCAGCATTTTAAAGTCCTGGCTAAATCCCAATGCCCCCAGTATGCCAACATATATTAAACTGTTAATCTCCAACAAACTTGTGCCTATCTCTTCAAATGTTCCCATACTGATTCCAATAACCAACATGATAAGAGCAACAAACGCATATTGTATTGCATAAAACACCCAGATATACTTGAAAGAGGTCATACATTCATATTGAACAACAGCTTTTAATTTTTTCATGCTAGTTCCCGCCCTTCTCTGTTAATTTAACAAATAATTTTTGTAAGTTCATAGCTGAAATCTGCAGATTACTATTTTCCGGCAACGGTGTCTTTTCGCCCAATACATAAGCAATTTTCAGACTGCCTAATTCATCATAGCCAATCACATTTTTATCTATGCAGTAATCGTCTACTTCTTTCGTAATTCCTGAAATACTGTACCCCGTTTCTAAAAGCCTTTCCACACTTTCCTGTAGAAGGATTTTTCCTTTATCAATCAAAACAACTTCCTCAATGATATTTGCCACTTCTTCAATTAAGTGTGTGGCAATGATGATTGTACGCTCCCCGTCTTCATAGTCCTTCAAAAGTAAATCATAAAACAATTCTCTGTGATTTGCGTCCAGTCCCAAAACAGGCTCGTCAAAAATCACATAAGGTACATTCAATGACAGGGCAACCGTTAATTTAAAAATTGACTGATAGCCTTTTGATAATGCTTTGAACCTTTTATCCGTATCCAAATCGAATTTCTCAGAAATTTCCAGAGCTTTATTTATATTGAAACTGTCGTAGAAGCGATTAATCCACTCATACAGAATATTTTTTCCTGTACCTTCATGTTTTCTCTTGCTGGAACATCGTCAACAAGAACTGTACCTTCATCCGCAAAAATTCTGTTGGCAATTACATTGATAAGGGTGGATTTCCCAGCTCCGTTTCTTCCTAAAAATCCGTAGATTTTTCCAAATTCAAAAGAAAAAGAAACATTATCTAATGCTGTTAAACCGTTGTATTTTTTCGTGATATTTTTAATTTGAATTCCCTGCATGTTCATATCCCCTTTCTATCAATGAAATAACTTCTTCTTTCGTCATCTGCAATTTTGATGCTTCTTCAATCAGAGAAGCGATATACTGTTCATAAAATTGTCCCTGCCGCTTCAAACGGATTTTCCGGACCGCCCCCTCTTTTACAAACATACCCAGCCCTCTCTTCTTGTATATAATTTCTTCATCCACCAACATATTCATGCCCTTTAGAACTGTATGAGGATTGATACTCAGCAAAGCAGAAATCTCATTTGTTGAGGGAATTTTTGTTTCTTCGGGAAATACTCCCGTAAAAATGGAATCTTCTAACTGCTCTGCAATCTGAATAAAAATCGGTTTTTCTATACTCGGATTGATATGCACTGTATCACCGCCTTTGTTTGTGCATTAGTTAGTTAGTCGAGTGACTAACTAACTTTAATTATAATATACACACTCTGCTATATATTGTCAATCAATTTTTGACAAAACCGCAAAAAACGTCCGAATCTCCCGTTTAAAAAGACATTCGAACGTTTCAAAAGACATATTTATTTCCTGTTAAAAATTCACGCCATAATATCGGCATATCGCCAACCCAATATATTTTGTAACTCCCTTCCCATATACTTTATCTGTTCCCTCCTCCAACTGAGAATGACCCAGATAATTTTTTGCCATCTCCAACAGTAAAGCTCTCGCATTCTCCACTCTGACAAATCCTTTGCAGCTTTCGCCCAGTTCTTTTACCGCCTCCATTGTCATCTCTTCATCTGAATTTTTCATTGCAGCGGCGAACTTCTCATATACACGATTCATTTCATCTCTCTGCTTCTCAAATTCTGCTCTGTTACCTGTTGATTTCAGGCTTGCCTCTACCGCCTTTTCTTTGCTTCCGTAAATTTTAATCAAATGCTCACACGCTTTTTCATCTCTGAAGCTTTCTGTCACAGCCTCCCCAAACCCGTCAATATCACCATAATGATCTATGACTGCCATTCTGTCGTCTTCACTCATCACTTCCAGAGAATGCCGGATTATTTTTTGAATATCCTCATCTTGAAATGATTCAAAACTCATCTTTTCCTTGCCTTTCAGCATATCAGAAACCCATTCGATCATACCGTTCAGATAATTTCGTTTCCTTTCCAATATTGCTTTCTGTGTTTCAAGAAATCGGCGAATATCATTTTCCGGCTTATTCACGATCTCCCTGATTTCTGACAGAGGAACTTCCAGTTCCCGAAAAAGCATAATCCGGCGCAGTTTTTTCAATGAATTTTCATCATACAGACGGTATCCCGCTTCTGTCACCTCTGCAGGTTTTAGTAAACCAATTTCGTCATAATAACGCAGGGTTCTTATACTTACTCCGGTCAGTTCTTGTACTTCTTTTACTGTCTTCATGCGTCCTGCCTCCTTTCCCTTTCAGGATAAACCGTTACGTTACGGGAGAGTCAAGATTTTTTCGCATATTTGTTCAAAAGAACATAAATTCCGATCAACACAATAACTGCAACACCGACCACCATATACATTGCCGGAATACTCACCTGGTTTTCAAAAAAATACAAATTACAATCAAGAGAATTTTTCAGTTCTTCAACTACTCCCGACGGAATCCCCTGGTTTTCTATTTCTTTCAAAACTCCATGCATGGAATGATTTCGGATCAGTGCCGTACCGTAAGTTCCCGGCAAAAATGAAATTATTTTTTGCAGACTTTCTCCAAATGATGAAACGGGCATATACGCGCCGCAAATAAAACCATATCCTGCACTGATGATTGTACCGACTGCTGAAATCTGTCCCTGTGTTGATAAGAAGAAATTAATTATAGACGACAAAATCGTTCCAAATGAAACCAGAAGTACAATATCTATAAATAGAAAACACACATCTGCAATCGACATATACCAGCCTACAATCGCTACATATATCAGACAAATACCTGTTGCCACAAAACAAATAATAAGCGTCGACATAAACGCTGCTATATAATAACTCAGAGAAAGTGCAGAAGCTTTTACAGGAGATATTTTTAAATCTTTTATTGTGCCGTTTGCTTTATCCTGTACCATTAAAAAGTTTGAACAAAAAGCAACCGTCACGCACGAAACCGCAAGAATGGAGGATATAAGCTGGCTGCCTACAAGTCCCTCTATTAAAGTTTCCGAAATATTCAATGTATCCGGTAAGCCTGATGTAAACATGTCACGATATACATTTCCGAGAAAAGTCACATAAAGTACCAGCAAAATCCCCGGTGTGATCAGAGAAGTGAAAAACATTCCCTTATCTTTAAAAAACAGCTTAATATTTCTTTTGATAAGAAAAAAAGACGTACTCATTTTTCTGCACCTCCCGTTAACGTTTTCCCTGTAACTGCAAGAAATACATCGTCCATCTTTCCTTTTGTTATTTCGTAATCCTGAAATAACTGAGGATTGTGAATAATCAAATCCGTTGCCGCTTTTGTATTCGGGACAAAAAGGCGATAACCATTGCGCAGCTTCTCATATTCCATTCCAAGTTTTTTTATATTCTCTTCCTCTTCCCCGTAGATGGTAATATAGTCTCCGGTATAAATATTTTTCAGTTCAAGCGGAGTACCTTTAGCAGCTATTTTTCCATTATCAATAATTACAACATAATCTGCATCTGCTGCTTCTTCCATATAGTGTGTGGTCAGAAACACTGTCATATTTTCATTTTTTCGAAAATCTGATATAACATTCCAGAGGATTCTTCGGGTTTGCGGGTCAAGTCCCGTTGTCGGTTCATCGAGAATGATAATTTTAGGCTTGTGGAATAAAACTCTTGCAATATCGATCCTCCTTCTCTGCCCTCCTGACAATTTCCCCACTGCTCTTTTTAATAAATCTTCAAAATCAAGTATTTCTGCAAGCTCAGCAAGCCTTTTCTTAAACGCAGTTCCGGTAATGCCATATAAGGCAGCACGGCTTTCTAAATTATCGTAAACGGAAAGTGCAGAGTCCAGAACAGAAGACTGAAAAACCACACCAAGTTCACGTTTAATGAAATCCATATCTTTATCTAAGTCATGCGCGTCCATCACAACGCTGCCACCGTCTTTTGACAACTGTCCGCACATAATATTGATCGTGGTTGATTTTCCTGCACCATTAACGCCAAGAAATGCAAATAATTCCCCTTCTTTTACTCGAAAGCTTAAATCCTGAACTGCTTTTACACTGCCAAAACTTTTACTGAGATGATCGATTTGAATTATATGTTCCATTCTGTTTCCCTCCTGTTCCGTAATCATTACTGTAAATACTGTACAAGCTCGCGAGAATGGCTCGTTCGCTTAACGGGCGTACGCCCTATAAATAACAAAAAAGATGTCCTTATTCCTGTAAACAGGATAAGTCCATCTTTTCTGTTATCTGCACTGCTTACTTCTGCACAATATTTATATCTACTCGAAAATGTTGACTTTACGCTGTTTTTCGCTATCTATCTTCTGATTTACTCCATTTTTACTCCAATTT
>ERZ834859.1495-NODE-1495-length-24910-cov-23.567290_pt1 | contig 24910 bp, 22 predicted proteins | sample MGYA00519947_ERZ834859 | MGnify/ENA primary metagenome ERZ834859 (study PRJEB31850, sample SAMEA3708763) | human gut metagenome | biome: human gut; feature: human-associated habitat; material: faeces | place: China | collected 2014 ...
CCGACTACAAAAGTCTTTTGCTTTTCATGAAAACCAAAAAGAACATCGAGGATATAGCTATTGACGAGCTTGAAAAGTCGTTCATTGAGGATTATTACACATGGATGCTCGGCACGGCAAGTAATGCGAATGCCACCGCTTTCAACCGTGTCAATACCCTGAAATGGCTGATGTACATTGCACAGGAAAAGGGTTGGTTAAGAGTCCATCCTTTCACATCCTTCGAATGCAAGCCGGAATACAAGAAAAGGTCTTTTCTTACTGAAGAGGAATTGCAGAGAATCATCCACGTGGATCTGAAATACAAACGTCAGCGTGCCATGCGGGACATGTTTCTCTTCATGTGCTTCACCGGCCTTGCGTATGCCGACCTCAAAGCCATTACTTACGACAACATCCATACCGATTCCGAGGGAGGCACATGGTTGATGGGCAACCGTATAAAAACCGGAGTGGCCTATGTCGTGAAGTTATTACCCATAGCCGTTGAGCTTATTGAGAAATACAGGGGTGTGAACGAGAAGAAGGATTCCCCCGATTGTGTTTTCCCCGTAGGCGAATACAATACGATGTTCCTCAGCCTCAGAATCATCGGCAAGAAATGCGATTGTCATACCGAAGTCACCCCGCATATCGGACGTCATACATTCGCAGTTCTGGCCATTCTCAAAGGGATGCCGTTGGAAACCCTGCAAAAGGTTTTAGGGCATAATTCCATTCTTTCCACGCAGATATATGCCGAACTTATCAACCCGAAAGTCGGTGAGGATACAGACAAGCTGTGCGAGAGAATCGGCCACGTTTACAAACTTGCCATGTAGCATGAAAATAAAGAGGAATGTCCCCCAAGCCATAGCTCGGAGGACGTTCCTCTTTATTTCCTGAACCGCCTGAAATCCCGGTAGTTCTTTTTCAGCACTTCATACAGCCCGCTTTCCGGGTAAAGCAGTTTCCCGCCGATAGTGGTATAGGGCACCACCTTCTCATCCCTCAACGTTTGCAGTGTCCGTCTTGAGATGTGCAGCATGGCACACACGTCATCCCCGGTTAGATAATGCTCATCTGCAATTGTCGGACGTATCCGTGCCGTTGCTTCTCCAACCGCTTTCCCTGTTTTTTTTATCCATCCGGCCAGTTCCTTGAACTCTTCCGAATCCCTTGTGATAATCTCCGCCATACCCTTATTTCCTTCTGATTAGTCCGCTTTCCAATATCTCCTGAATATCCACTTCCCGGTAAAAGAATTTTCCCCCGACGTTCGAGTAAGGGATAAGCCCGTTGTCACGGTAGTTTTGCAGGCATCTTTTCGATATGCCCAGAGCCAGACACACGTCCTGCGCATCCATTCATTTGTCCGGTACGGGCGGAGCAATCTTTTTCTGAAAGTCACCCATTTGTACGGCCAGCGTACTGACCAGCCTTCTCAACTCCTGATACGCACCTGTTTCAATAATCGTCAGTTCCATACTAAAATCATTTTTAAGTTTCTGAATATGCGGCAAAGTAAAGTACATCTTCCGTCCCTTCCAAATTACGGGAACCGGAGTCACCCGTTGGCGTGCATTGTCTTGACAGCGCAAAGACCCATTCCTGCATCCGGACAGCAACGGGCCTCACATTCATTTGCCTGTTTATCCGTTATCCTATATCTTCCTGCCTTTACTCTTTTGGGGCGTTTCCTTCCCCACCTTCTTTTCCGGTGTTGTAGCCTCTTTCTGTCGCATGACCGGAAAATTCTCTTTCAGCAATCTTTCTGCCAACGCCTTCGCCTTCTCCTGCATCTCGTCGTACACATCCCATCTGTCCCGGCCTGTCAGCTTGCTTTCTATCTTTTCAAATTTCTCATGAAAACTGAAATTGTCAGGATACTCGTCTACCAATCCGTCCCTCGGATAACCTTTATCCATGATATAAAGCAAGGTCATCCGGTCATAACTGTCTACGCTCCGGGCTATTCCAAGCCCTTTTTCATTGTCCGTCAACCAGGCATAATTCTCCCATGTAGGTGAAAGGTTGAATGTTTCAGTATCGGTTACATTCTTTAATGCCGACTTATCCACAAAGGCATCCGCCGGAATTTCTTCCAACGGCACCAAACAGCCATAATCGTCGTAACAGCGGTTTACTTTCCCTTCCATCAGAGAAGGCCATCCCCTCAATTCATATACAGTCAGAGACTTGCCTTCAAAATCCGGTTCAAAGAAACGTTTCTCTATATTCATTACCAAAAATACATCATACTGCCGTTTCCCGACATAATCCCGGCTGAAAAGCAGCACCCCCCTGTCCGTTTCAACGCCCGTATAAAATTTATTCCCGTGCTTCAAATCATCCAACATATCCGTCATCGCTACGGGTGACGACTTTATTTCCTGCCACATTTTCGGCGTGAGCCACCGAGTATAAGTCTCATCCCTCGAAAACGGATCTATTTCATTTCACAGACAATACACCACTTCCGACAACCGCTGGTATCTCTGCAACTCAATCCCATGTTCGTCCATCACCTTTTCCAGTTTTTTCAGATAATCCTCATTGTTTCCTTCCTGCAAAGGCGGTACAATCCCCATATCAGGCACATTGTAATACATCATGCCCATAGCGGGCATTTCCGTTTCTTTCAGTGCCTTTTCCACATCTTCCTGCATAAATTCCAGAAATCCCTCTTCGCCCGTACCTTTCGTACTGATATGCACCGGATTAAAATGCTTGTCCACTGTGATATACATACTGCCGCCGTTTGTTTTTTCCTTTTCCATATATCAATGAATTAGATGTTTATGCCTTGTCCTTTTCTCTTTGCCGGAGTCCGCACCTTCATTTCCACATTCTGAAACTGCACATTATCAGGTAGTGCAACCAGTGACGAAACAATCCGTTCCTGCTCCTTGGTCAACGGCGCACTCATCGGTTGCAGGTTTCTCAGCCGGTTAAAGTTTCTCAGTGTGGGTGCCATATCGCATCGCTTCGTGCAAATTCCGTATCGGAGTATAGCCGGTGAGACAGTCTTGCAGTTCCCAATCTCTGCCCGGTACTTCGCATCCAGCGGTGCCACCTCATGGAATCTCAATTCCTCCGGCTTTCGTATCCCGTCGAAAAAGTGTCTGGTCAAATCGTTCAGAAAATCTTCCAATGCTTTGTCCCCCTTGTCCGTTTTTCCCAACAGCAATACCTGCTGTCCGTATTCCACTGCCGTACAAGTAGGAAAAGCCGCCAGTCCGTTCCTTATCACGTCCCCGTCCATTCCAAAACGGTGTCCCAATCGCTTGTAATCTTCGTTTTCCATCAAAGCCGTATGCTCTGCCAGTGACGACAGTTGTACGATCCCCCTTTCTTCACAAAATGCTGCATCCCGCAACCTTACCACACCCGAAGGATGAATCCTTTCCTGTTCCAATACCGGACACAGCCGTTCCAGATAATCCATATTGTCCGTTCCGAATATGCCCGGAATCAGGCTTTTGTCCCTGAAATCGAAACGAAACATTCAGTGGTCGGGTACAAATTCCCTACCTGCCGTATGAAACTGTACATTATTGCTAATATACCGGGAGAACCCTTCTTCCCCCTGTCCCCGCATACTTAAGTACACAGGACGGTAAAAGGCGTCCAGCGTCATATACAGACTGCCGTTTTCCGCCACTTGCATTTTCTTCTCTTCCATAAATTCTATATGATTAGTTGTTTTTTTTCCTTCTTGTCGGGAGTAATGGAGGCTACATGTTTTGCCTGCCGCTGCCTGTTATCCTGCTTCTGTGCCGGAACATCCCGTTTGTGAGCCGTATCAGCGGATACACCTGTCTTCGGTTGTCCGGAATGTGGTTTGGGTGTCAGTTGAAGCGTCTCCGCCTTTTCACTCCGGTTCATCCGTGCCCCCGGCCTGAATTCCCCGTCCGTGATATGGAACTCCGATTGCAGAATATCCTTTGCCACCACCTTCGCTTCCTTCTGCAAGGCAGTATAACCGAAATCGTGTGACGACATCGGTACCGATTGCCGTGCCTTAATGCTGTCACCCAGCTTTTCCGCCAAATCCCTAAACTCATATTCATAACTGAACGGATGAAAATAGTCCGCCACCACATGACCAGCATATCCGTTTTCGGAGATATAGAGCAGTGAAGCCACATCGTAGTTCCGGGGTGAAATTCCCAGGTTGAAGTCTTTTGTCAACCGGTCAAAGTTGTTGTAATCCGGTCTTAAATCGTATTTGTCCGTACAGACGGCACCTTCCAGTATTTCTTTTCCCACCAGTTTCTCAGGTGTGAAGCTGAACTCCGATTTATTCAGTTGCGTACCGGCACTGCGCAGATCGCTTTTCGCCAACTTGTCAATGCAGTTGTCCACCAGTTCCGCCACTTGCTGAGAGGGTGCCTCTATTTCATACAGCTTCAAAGTTTCCGCCCCTTTGGTCATATTGAAAAATCCATCCGCCAGATGTTGCAGGTAGCTATTACGCGCTTTCATACCCTTTTCACAGTCCGAGAAGAGCAGTACGCCTTCATCCGTTGCCACGGCATACACCCGTTGCTTTTCGCCCGGCAGTTTTTTGTTGTTCCAGCCTTCCGCCTCGTTATGCCGGATAAACTCTTTATACTGCTTGTCTTTTTGTAGTGCCGCAGGCGATGTCCGGCGGCTGAACAGTTTCAGTCCCGTTTTTAGCGTATAGGCTGCATCCCGTAGCGGGATCTGCCTTCCCGTTACCGCCTTGTGTTTATGGATAGCCGGAACCAGCGTGTGGAAATACCAGTTCGCCAGCTCTCCCCGCCGGGAAGGTATTTTCCCTTTGTCCGCAAAATCTGCTTTCAGAATCGTTCATCCGGGCAGGTAACCCCGTTTGTCGAAATTCTTCACCATCTTTCCGATATACTCCTCATACGCTTCTGGTGTGGCATCACCTCTGCGCATATCCACAGGAGTCTTCTTTTCGTCCAGCGTAATAAACACGCTGCCCGGCCCTTCCGCTGCCTGTCCCGACAAACGGGCCATCCAGCGGGCTGTCCAATCTTTCAGTAGTCCCATAACTTTGATTTGTTTACAGAAGTTTTATAGTTGCAAAGAAAACGCTTTGGCCGTCAATCCGCAACACCGGAGTCATGCAAGTCGCTCACTGGCGGCTATTGGCGTGCAAACTTTACGCCAGCCGTTCGTCCAGCATCCTAATATAGCTTTTGCGAATTGAGTCGATGAAAGGAGTAGAAGCCGTACAGCGGTCAAACACCTTGCCGCGTTTGGTGTATAAGGCATTTATTTTCAGATTAAAAGCATCCTCAAACACTCTGATAACATCTACAATGGTAAGTTTCTTCCCTTCCACACTGTCCACAACTCCGGCAGCCATCAATGCGGCAACCAGTTCTATCAGGTCATTATCCGTACCATTCCAGTGTAATGCGCTTCTCTGTTTGCCGCCGTGTGTCTGAACTTCCATTTTCATACTGGCATTATCTGCATGATGACGGAAATAATCTTTTACCATGTCTATCTCTGCATCCAATAAGGAAAGAGCCTTGCTGACAAACACATCATACAGTATATGCCGACCTTCCTTCATATTGTTGCAGGATTGCTGTATAAAAGAAAGTTCTATCCTTGTGTAATTTAACCGTCGTAATTGTCGCATTCTGTCCTCATCCTGTGGAAGTTCGGCAAGCAGGTTTACAAAATCTTCATAGGCGGCAGGTAACCGTTCCGATAGAAGTTCTGAATCTGCCATATAAGTAGTAAATATGTCGAATAGCGGTGTATCGGTCAGTGTCCTCATGATATTGAAATTTAAAGTTTAAAACTATTCCGGTCTTTGCCGTCAATTGTCATAACCATAAAGAACAAGTGATATGCCATTGAATAATGGTTGATTTAATGCGCTGAAAACAAGAATATTATAATTTTACTCCCAAAGTATGTGTCTGTATTTATTGTCTATATTAAAACACTATGTGTCCACATTTCCGGACATATTCAGATTAAGCCGTATTTTTTCAGTTTTAAATAAAGTGTGCTTCGGGATATGCCCAGCAGCCGTGCGGCCGCTTTCCGGTCATTACCTGTAATTTCCAGCGCTTTCACAATCGCTTCCCATTCCGTTCGTTCCATATCCAACCTGTAATCATCCGACGGTTTTACATCCACCGGAAGGCTGATGTCTTTGAGAGTAATCCAATCTTCTCCGGCCAGAACACACGCACGTCTTACCACGCTTTTTAATTCGCGGATATTTCCCGGCCATGAATAAGCCTTGAATGCTTTCTTTACATCCCGGTCAAACCCTTTTACATCTTTTAATAGTTCCCCATTTGCATAAGAAAGGAAAAATCCGGCCAACGGGATAATATCCTCTTCACAATCCTTCAACAGCGGAACATAAAGCGGAAACTCGTTCAATCGGTGGAACAGGTCTTCCCTGAACCGGCCGTCGCTTATCGCCCGTTCCAAATCTTCATTGGTCGCTGCCAACAACCGTATGTCCGCCTGTATCTCTTCCTTTCCGCCTACGGGTCTGTAACGTTTCTCCTGCAAAGCGCGTAATAGTAACACCTGTGTTTCCATGCTCAAATTGCCTACCTCATCCAGAAATAGTGTCCCGTGATTGGCAGCAGCAAACATACCGGCCCTGTCCTCTGTCGCCCCCGTAAAGGTTCCCTTTTTATACCCGAACAGTTCCGATGCAGCCAATTCCCGTGGTAACGCGCCACAATCCACCGCTACAAAAGGAGCATCTGAACGTTTTCCGAGTGAATGTATCTGTCGTGCCACCCATTCTTTACCCGTACCCGATGCGCCGCGTATCATTATGGACAGGCCATCGGCGGGAGCCACCAAACGCACTATTTCCCGAAGTTTCACTGCCAACGGACTTTTGCAGACGTAGAAAGCCTGTTCCGGTCTTTCCCTTGTCTCCCTGCGGCCCAATAGTTCACGGATGATGCCTATCACTTTTTCTGTCTGTACGGGTTTAGGCAGATAATTGTCAGCCCCTTTCTTCACGGCTTCTACGGCACCGGGTATATCCCCGTATCCTGTCATGATAAGAAAAGGCATACTGTAACCATGTGTCTTCATCCATTCGAGCAGTTCCACACCACTACTATCACCAAGGCGAAAATCAGACAAGACCAAATCCACCTCATTATTACTTAAAAAATCTTTTGCGGTATCAACCGACAGCACGTAACGGGCATTCATGCCGTTTTTCACCAGCCAGTTGGCTGTAGTACGTGCATATATCCGGTCATCCTCTACTATCAATATGGCTTTCATCCGTTTTTCACTTTAATCCTTTTGCTTTTTTCACAGCTTGTTCCACCGCCTTAATCAGCTTTTTTATCCGTCCGTCCAATTCCCGGCTCCATTTCTCGGGAGAAAATGAAGCCAATTCTTCCAGTTCACGTAAGGAGACATTGATACGTATCATGCCCCATAGCGGAGCCGCTTTGTGTATGATGCGTCCCAACTGTTCATAATCTTCCGTTTCCAGCGCATCCCGCATTCCAGTGAGTTCCCTTTCTGTATCCTCAATGAACATATCCAGCAGTTCCCCCGTATTTTCCTCACCTACCATAATAGCTGTAAAATCAGTTCTGTCTATCTGTGAGGTAACCGATAATAATTCTTCCGGCGAGAAAGGCTTGTGCAGGCAACCCGCAAAGCCTGCGTCTTTGAAATACTTCGGCTTTTTATCCGCCTGTGCGGTTACAGCCAGTACGGGAAGCGTTCCTGTCTGTCCGAGGTTGCTGCCCCGAAGTAAGGCCAGCACTCCGTATCCGTCCATATCCGGCATCCGCATATCCGTCAGTACGATGTCATAACGGTTACGGCGTAACGCTTCCACCAATTCGCTAATATTCTGGCAGCAGTCACATTCCACTCCGTAACGTGCATACATTTTTCTGGTTACATCCAGTTGCATCCGGTCATCATCTATGGCCAGTACCCTCATTCCTGAAAGTGCGCCATATTCCGGGAGACTCTTTATCGAATCCGTTTTTCCGTCCGTTTCAGGCATAGGAAGACATACTTCAAAGGTACTGCCATGCCCCGGTGTGCTTTGCACGTGGATAGTTCCCTCCAGCAATGTTACCAACTTATGAGTTATCGCCAGTCCCAGTCCGAAGCCTTGTTCCGCGTCCGGCACTTCACCACGTTCAAAAGCGGTGAATATCTGTTCCTGCTTTTCTTTATTTATACCTATACCCGTATCTCTAACGAAGAAGGATAACTTTCCATCCCGGTATTGTGCGCCAACATGTATATATCCGGTATGGGTAAACTTTACAGCATTTGAGAACAGGTTGTTGAGTATTTGTACCAACCGCCCGCAATCTCCCTCAACAATCACGTCCAAATCCGTCACTTCCGTTGCCAAGGCCAGCCCTTTTTTTTCTGCTATCGGCAGAAACGAGCGGGCAGTATCTTCAATCGTCCGTCCCGGATGAAAGATTTCCTTTTCCGGTTGTACCTTTTTCGCTTCAAGTCTGTAATAATACAGCAGGTTGTTCGCCAGTCCGATAACGTGGTGCGAAGCACGCAGGATATTCACTGCATATCCTTTGCTTCGTTCCACATTTTTTTCCTCTTGCAATAGTTCTGCATATTCCCTGATGGTACCGAGTGGTGCACGCAGGTCATGGCTTACCGTTAGTATAAGGTTCCGGCGTGCGGAAAGTAGTTCACGATTCCGGAGGTCGGATGCCTCCAGTCTTTTCCGGTATTCCAGTCTTTTACTGATGTCATGATATATAAAGATGTAAAATACCACTATCAGCAGAATAGCGGTAGCAGCTATGAATAGAATGATACGGAAAGATTGTTCCCTTAAACCGGTTATCTTCTGTGTATCTTTTTCTGTTTGCATGACTGCCATCTGTTCAAACTCGCAAATAAGTCTGCTTATCTGCGAGTTCAGTTCCGTATTACGCCATTGCAAGCTGTCTGAATAAGCTTCCAGCTTGTTCCAGTAATCCATATATTGTTCGTGCATCTCTTTTTGCAGGGAATATAGCTTTTCGGTTGTTTGCCGGAACACAGGTGGTTGTTCCTGTTTTTCTTGTTTTTCCCTTTGGCGTGCATAAGCAGATTTTTCGTCTTTCTTTTTGAATAGTCCGAGCAAGCCTCTTCTTTTTTGCTTCTCTGTCCCGGATGTTTTCGGTTGTTTCAGTATCCATGTTTGTGAGGCGATAATGGGTATTTTCTGTTGCAACAGGCTGTCCGTCCGCGATAGTTCTGAAAGGGTATTCATTACTCCGAGTAGCAGCGTTTCCTTTTCCAATAACAGTGAAGATATTTTGTCTATTTGTGAACGCTGGAGGTCAGTGGAATAATATTGCTTCAATTCGTTCAAAGCATTGGTTGCCACTTTACGCTTCATCTGGTACTCGTCGAATTTATCATTGTCTCTTAACAGCAAAAAGTCGTCGGAGAAGGAGTAATCAAGTAGTTTTTCAAAAGTCCGATTAACGGTCTCTCTTTTCTGGTTAATAAGCAATTCACCACTGTTTAATGCTTCCATTTTCCGGTGTTCCAGCCATACCAGAAAGATGATAATACCGAATAAAGTGAGCAGTAATACATATCCGGCAATGATTTTCAACTGAAGTGCAAAAGAAGAATGCTTTGTTTGAGATTGTTTTGTTGCTTTCATCATAGTGTAATTCGGATTGTCTGAACATCCCCTATCAATAAGTGTTTTTATTGATTTTTTGTATTATATCCTTTAGTTCTTCTAAATTGTGATATATTCCTGTCGTCACTTTTTCAATCATCCCTCTTCCTTATTCATATAATAAAATAGTGAACGGGCGAACCGTGGAAATCGTTGGAACACCCAGTAGAAAAACCAGAAGAGATAACTAATAACGAGTACTGCTACCCCATACCTGCCCCAACCGTAAGGCAGGAAGTGTATCAACAACGCTAAAATAACAATGACGAGTAAACCTTGGTAACGACGTCCTATCCACGGCATGGATTCCGGCAGGCAATCGTACTCTGAAGCTACTTCGTCAGGTGCTTTATTTACTGCATCCCAGCAACAGCTGTTCAAATAGATAAATCGCTTATAAAACAGCGGCGTGTACCAGGCTATTAGCAACACCAGATGTACAGACTGAAGCACAGCCACCGCTTCACCCCATGACGGAACAATTGCATAGACGACGCATAACATAGGTAGCGGTAGCAGACGGAGCAGATGGATTTTACGGTTGAAAGGTTTCCAGTTACACAATCCCAGTAGCATCCAGGTATGCGCCACATAAAACATCGTAAGACATGCCGGAATGAGAAAAAGCTGCCAGCCCCCGGTAGTGAGGGCTGGAGCTGGGTGCAGACCGAAAAAAGCGGCAATGGCAAGAAAGATATAAATCATTCCAAACGCACGGCGGGCATGGAGATATTGTTTGCTTTCGGTATTCCTCATTCGTTCAGCTACCTCGTAATCATCGTAGGGGTATAAGCTAAATGCCATAAGTCCGTAAATGAAGAATTGTGCCGTGAAGCATATTCCAAAGATTTGTTCTATACTGAAGGCTTCTGTCATATTCTCTATTGATTATCTTTGTATTACGCAATGAATAATTATCTATGGTATTATGCCATAGAGTGTCTTTTCTTAACTTGAACTAATTTACTTGTTATTTTAAATAATACTTCCACTTATACACTTATGATCGGAAATCCATTCACCCTGAGTACTCTTAACTTCACGTACATTTACCACTTTGCCTTTGCAATAAATATAATCAAGAATCTGTCCGCTCTTTTGGGTGAAAGAGCCAATCGTATAATAATTCCCACCTTCTGTGTCATGCTTCTTTATAAATTCAGGAGTCATATTGAAATCTCCTGTTATGACATACCGCTCTACAGAAAGTGCTTTACTACACATCGCCTGATTGAAATATTCAAAATATTTCCACGCTAAACCCGGTTTACTTGAGGGAAGGTGCACGGTTCCAATATAAGTATATTGATGCTTTATCCACAACAATGGTCTTGAATTGCCACTTGAAGGTGGAGGATTGATAAGACCACATTTTTCAACAAGAAGTTTGGTATAAATTGCCAGACTACAACGTCCATTCTTCTTCTTCCATTCATAATAAAAGCAAATGTAATCGTGTGCCGGTTGACTTCTGGTCTTATCCGAATGATTTTGACTAAATATTAAGATGTTATCCGAGCCTCTTATACAATTATTAAAACTACCTAAAGGCCTGGTCGCTTCCTGGAGACAGATTACATCCAATCCCAAATTAAACAAGTAAACCAACATATTTACTTTTTCCAGTAAATTAGTTCCTCCCATCCCTTGCATGTTCCAAGTAGCTATTTGCATTATTCCTACTAATTATTGTGTTAAATTCAGTCCCAGAACGGATTCAGCATTTCTTCCATCTTTGCCACATAACTTCCGAGATTGATATAAGGCTGAAGCTTATAGACAGCCGGAACAGAAAGACAAGAAGTGATTATACGCATACAATTTCCCAATAAATCGTTACCATACGATTTATCAGCCGCATGTTTCAATAACATAAGCGTAGGATAGAGTTTCTCACATTCTACAATATTCCAAAGTCTGGCATCATAAAGAGAAGTGGCCCAATATGAAAAATCGTTGGTGATTCCCTCGGCACCGCCAATCTGATATATGGTTGTATTCTCGAATTTATTCGATGTACTGTCATTTTTCTCGGTCCCCCACGAACCACTATAACCACCACCTCCACCAATACCCATGAAGGAAGTTTTGAAAGAGGCAGAGAAATCTTTTCTATCTTTTTCGGCTGTACTGCTGTCTTTTACTTCAATTTCAGTTTCCGAAAAGAGTATGCCACCAAGTGAAAACTCCTGCGGAACATAATATCCCCACTCATTCAGCACCATCAGTAATGCCAAAGCACGTGTACTTATATTTTCTTTCGTATTGACGGCAGATGCAATAGCCCTCACGAACTCTTCATTCACCTGCAAACACTCAAAATTGATGCGGAAGGAGCATTTACGAATCATATGCAGCGCCAACAAATATTCTTTTGTCACGCTGGTAGAAGTCTTTTTGTCCGTTTCTTGCTCATACTTGGCATCGGCTGAAAAGAAGCGTGAGGTAAAAGAAAGGGAAGCCGAATTGACATTCATTTTGTTCAACTCATGCTCCATCTTCGAAACGGTGTGATAGTTGCGTTGCATCGTATTCTGGATGGGGCGTAGATGCGCGGGCAAGTATCCGTCAGCCCAATGATACAAGTCATCAAAGCTACGTTTAAACCCGGCTTCGGGGGTGAAACTAAAGCCCCGTAATACATACATCTTTTCAAAAAGAGATAACTTTTCTTGATCGGTAAGTTCCAGATAATTATCGACCTTATCAAAATCATTGCCCATAATCAATTGTTTTTATAGTTTATATTCATAAATCATAGTCAAGGGAATTCAGTCCTTGGATAGTATTCAATGCCTCTTCTTTGGAAGTGAAGACAAAGAAATGAATTACGACAACCCCTAACGGTTCTTCCCACGGAGTGGTAATGGTATCATTAATAGTATAAAAATTCTCTATCGATTTTACTCCGGGAACAGGTGTACCTGGAGTGATGCTGTCACCAGACAATATTACTATTTCATCTACCGCAGCGTTCTTCAGATTCTCTATCAAAACATCGCGCTGAATAAAATTTCCTTTCAGTAGTATCGGGAACGAGGTTTCGGGCATAAGGACAGGCGGAGTAGCATCAGACCTGTACAATTTACCATCCTTTTTATAGGAGATGAGGTTTCGGGTTTTTACAGTTACTCTTTGATAGGAAACCTTATTTGCTATGCTACTATCATTCTTGATACCACGAATGGCTATGGTCTGTTCCTTTTCCTGCCAGCGGCCTGTCGATACCGCCCCATACCCATTGGGAGTATCACCAAAAGTATGATATAACCCCGATACAACTGGGGGCATATCTTGGATTTCTATAGCAAATTCATATCCTACAGCCCCCCACGAAGAAAGGTCGAAACGCACCATAGATTCTTCCATGCAGACACAAACGTAGTTGTAATAGTTCACTGGCCCGCCTTCTTTTTTATACTTGTTGGTACAGAGTACATTGTAGAGCATCATGGGTTGGAAAGCACCAATACTATTGTTGTGTTTGATAGCTTCGGGATCTCTCTGATTGAGTTTGCACGATACCGAAAGATAACCGTTAATCCAACTGTCGCAACAAAAACCGACCAAATCCGGAGATTTAGGCGCAGCGACATTAGTTAATACTATTTGTTTATCATATCCCCAGATTTCAGAAACACAAGTGGTTACCTCCGTTCTCTTAGATACGATTGCATCATCAAATAACAAAGGTAGTTCTTGATCGTTTTCGTCTTTTTGTACTTCCATTTCTTTAAATACAAAACGATATGCTAAATCTTCCGCATCTTTGGATGGAATAAATTTTTTATTAACCAGTTTATCCCTGATATCTTTCAGCTTGGTGGACGCCTCTACATCAATAGTAATGATGTCACTATTTTTGGCTCCTTTGTAACATTTGATATTCATACACTTATCTTTTTTATGATTAATAATTAAAATGTCATTTTCAAGAAAGACATATCAAATGCTTTACGGTGTTTGTTTCTTCCGCAGTTTGATCTGATTGTTTTCCGCATCAAGGTAGAGTTCGAAGTTGTCTTCAAATTCCAGCGCTCCCTCCCCCGTCTGACGGATAACAGACTTTGTAGGGTGCGGTTTCAAGTAGTCGAAGTCGGCTTGTGTCAGTCGGTAGTCGAGGGTTCCTTCGGCTATCAGGATTTCGGAGGCATTCATGTAAAAAGCAAGAACGAAAAGCACGTCTTTCGTGAGGGCTTTCGGGATAGAAACAACTGAAACAGGAAAAGTTGGTCCTTCGTTTCCCAATCGGATGTTAGTTCCTGTGGTAGTCGTTTCTCCGTTCAGCACGAGGGTTGCACCATTTACAACTTCTACAAAATATTCGTCGGAAGAGGACAATACACAGCCATCTCCCAATTCTAATGTAGCTTTCTCGCCATTGGCAAGAATCATGAATTTGCGACCATCGGCTTTCACGCCCTCGCCCAACGTAATCTTGCCATTGTTAATATATACCGTAGCTAAGCCCGAATCCTCGTAAACCAGCTTGGTGTTGGTGATTTCGATATAGGTCGCATCGGCACCTGCTTGATTATTGCCGAGATAGTATCCGCTCTCGGTTACCCAGGACAACGTATGTCCGCCACCGTCTATCTTGTAGTAACCGCCACCCGTCATGGGGGTACCAATCCACCAATCATCCGGTCCTTTAGGCATCGTGATGTTGCCACCAAGCGTGATTTTCGTCGGGTTGTCTGATGTACCGCCCGTCTTCATGGCTGCAAGCAATGCTTCGGCTGTAGTGATGCCACCCGTTGCACCGCTGCTGGTCAGGGTGAGATTCACCCGGGTCGTTTGGCCCTGAAATAAGGTAAGGTTGTCACTGCCGGGCACTTTGTAGGTGAACGTCTGCCCATCGACTGTGACTTCTATCCAATCCCTGCCTGCGTCGAGGGTTTGCAAAGGGGGGACGATGGCATAGAACGTGCCTGGCGACGTGGCGGATGGCAGCGGGGTGATGTCGTCGTTAACCGGGTCGGGGGGAGCGCTGATACTACTGTACCAAAGATTCACTTGTGAATTGATTCTCATGTTTTTGATTCTCACGGTGGCGGTGTTCACTGCTTCCTGTGTCACACCTTCGCCTGCCGTGAGCGTCACCAGGATACGCGCCATGGAGTGAACAAATCTGAACGTCACGTCTTTTCCTCTTTCAACCGTAGTTCCGCTTATCAGCAGGTCGGACGCCGCATAGGCCTCCTGCGTGCTTTGGTCGCTTTCCACGGTGAAGACGATATAGCCGTCTGCATCGGGCGTTGTCGTCGGCACGGGATAATACCCGGTGAATGAATAACCTTTGCCGCTCTCGTCTTCGGGCAGGTCGCTCCATAGCAGGGGAGTGTCGCATTTCCATGACGCGCCGTTGATGAAGGTGGCGGTGCGGAAGAGGTCGCTGGTTTGCGTATAGGGCGTGGCGTAGACAAGTATCTGGTCGCCATTCTCGAAGCTCCCCTTGCCGTCTGCCGGGTCGATGGTGGCGCGTGTGCCGGGGGTATCATCGCCCGTGAAATGGCTGATGGTGGAGGTGAAGCGAATGGCGTTGCCGTCCTTCGTGCCGTCCTCGGGAGCCGGTGCATCGTCCTGCGAGCAACCGCCCAGAAGGAGAATACACGCCAGCCCTGCAGCGGAGACGAATGCCGTAATGTTTGATTTTTGATTCTTCATATTGTTATTGTTTTTTAAAGTTGTCTTTATTCTGCATCATAAGGCTGTTTGATGAACCCTGAAAGTGAGATTACGGTGGTCGGAAGACTATATTTATCATATCTCATTCGCTTTTCTGCTTCATAATCTTCTGTCGTCAACCCAGCGGATTTTCGTTCAAGTCGCTGTTGCTCACGGTGGAGATACGAGCCAGTTCCTTGACTATATCTTCGGCTTATATCAGTTTAGCCCACGTTGCTGATTCCTCCCCCATTAACCCAAACATGGGTGGCATTGGTGCGAGACTACTCCGCAAAGCGTGGAGAAGGAGAAAAACTGAGGTCGCTATAAGTCATATTTTCCATCAGCACGCCCACGGCAATACCCGCATTGTAACCGGCAGTGTAGTTCTGTGCCTCGTCCACGTCATCATCGAAGTGGAGGTAGCGGTCGGTAATGGGTGAAACAAACAGTACAGGATACCGATGCTTTCCTCCGGCGGCTTCCGCGGCAGACATCTTCACTATTCCGTGTGTGGTCTCTATCGAAGCGGCAACCAAGTCAGGATTTTCTTTCTTGAATGCTTCGTATGCGGCAGGGTCGGCTTTGGCATAAGCATCATAATGGACGATGTTTATTACACCGATTGATGTAAACTCCCTGGATGCGGCACAACGTAGGGCATGGCGTGATGCACCTACATGTTTCGGGCACACGAGCAGTTTGTTGATGGATGGCGTACATTGTTGAATCAAACGGTAAATCTGCCATTGCACGAATGACTCCGCCAACGGTTGAGCTTCGAGGTTGCTGGGCGAGGTAGGGTCATACTGCTTTGCATCGAGTTGGTAGAACATTTCACCCATCAGCACAGAACCGTTGAGAGATGTGTCCTCGGGCTGAACATCCGGGGTCGATTCTGCCGTGCTGACGCTTATGATAAGGTGTGGATTGTCTGTCCGGATGTATTCGGGCAATACACGGAATTTCTCCTGCGAGTTCGAACCGCTTGTACCGTTGTCCATTAAATCCTCGATACACCACACATTGAAGTAGTTGCCATTGATGAAATATTCCAGACGGGGCACACCGGGCTTTTTTCCATCCATGTTTTCTTTTTTCACCGGTGAAGGCAAGCCTTTGCTTTCGAGCCATTGCAGAGCGTCGATGAACGGTTCCACTTCGAATTTCTTGTTGACGAAGATGTCCACCATGTTGGGTAATACGATATTCTTGTTCATAATCATTTATATTTTTATTTTTTGTTTATTATTCGGACTGAGTCTCAATACACCGCCAAAATTCGACTTCGGGAATGGCGGGGTTATTCTTATTCAAACGCAATGCCCTTCCAAGTATTCCCCAGCCAAGTGGTCGCGTCTGTCACCGTGGGCGAACCTTTGCCGGTCTGCTTCTTGTCGGCGTTTAGCACGAGGGCACAATTACTGTACTTGAAGTTTGAAGATGACGGTGCCCCAAAAGTTCCCTCATTTATGACCTCACCAGCAACGTTAACTAATGAGCCTGCTGCAGTCAGTTTTAGATTGGTAAGGAGTGAGCAATCAGCCACAATGCTATAACCAAAGGTTTTGGCATTGGGTAGCGAGAGGGTGGTTAATTTGGTGCAACCTGGAAACAAAAAACTACCAATAGTAGTGGCGGGCAATTCTATTTCTACCAGCTCAATACAACCTTTAAAGGCTTGTTCACCAATAGTCGCAAGGGAAGGTAGTTCTACTTCGGTCAATTTCTCGCATCTTTCAAACGCTTGTTTGCCTACCGTTGTCACTTTACCGAGATTTATGCTCTCCAAGCCCGTATTAAAGAATGCATTTTCGTTGATTTCCGTCAGTTCAGGCATCTTTACGATTTTGAGTGCCGTACAGCCTGCGAATGAGAGGTACCCCGTATTGGTCAGTAAAGGGGCTTCGACAGAAACCAGTGATTGACAGCTGGCAAACGAACCGGCATTACCTGAGTTACCATCTGTAATTCCTTCGCTAATCGAAGTAGCTTGGGGAAGAGAGAGGGCAACCAACCCGGCACGCCAGAAGGCTCCTTCGTAAATGGTGGTGACTTCGGACATATCGACTTCTTCCAAAGCCGAACAGTCCATGAAAGCCCTCTTACCGATGTGTGTGACATTCTTCAGATTAATCTCGGAGAGCAATGAGCAATAGCTGAAAGCATTAGTCCCTATGGCTTTCACCTGTTCGGGCAGGATTACCGTCTTCAAGTCGGAACAAGATAAAAAGGCGTATTCAGGCACTCCTATCACGGTTTTGGTGGGATTTGCACTTCCGTCTATGTCTACGGGCTCCCAATCCGTCACGCCGGAAAGGTCTAACTTTGTCACCGCGGTATTATAAAATGGATTCACAGAGAGGTTTGCGCCTGACAATCCTAAATTGGCAATGGGGCCTGTCAACGTAAACTCGGTGATGCCCGCATCGAAAGCGGCTTTAATGGCGGCTTTCACTTCTTCGGCGGTCTTGCCGATCATGTTAATGTTGCCGTCAGCAGGCGTATCTCCGCCTATCACTACATCGTCCGTAATCGTTCCGCCATTGCCCCAACCGGAGATGTCGGAACCGGAGAGTTCCACCTCGGTCTGTCCCGTCTGCTGATTCTTTTTCAGCGTGAGGTTGAGGGTGAGCTGCTTGCCGCTTTCGAGGCGGGTGGGATGGTCGGGATTGCTGCTGTTCAGGTTGTCAGGTACATTATAACACCACATATCCTCGCCAACCATTATCCTGAGCCATTCCGCACCTGCCCTCAGGTCTTGGGGTGCCACTTTCCAGTCGGCATTGCCACTACTTGCGTTGGTAAGTTGTATCAAGCTCCCATGCCGGCCATAGTTGACCTCACCGGTCAACAGGTTAACCTCCACGTCGCCATACATCGTATAATCGCCATTCTTTCCCGCGGAATTTATCAAGGCAGTAGTCAAATTCGTGCCGGTCATGCCTTCTCCCGCCGTCAGCTTGATGATGAGCCGGTGCATCAGATGCTTGAATGTCAGCGCCACCGTCCCGCCTTTGCTTGCTGTGGCAGTGGCGTGGAGCAGGTCGTCTGTCTTGTTCCACTCTAAAGGTGTATGCATGTATGCCGCAGGATTGGCAATGGCTTCCGTGATGCGCGGATAATGTGCGGAGAAGGTCACTGCTTCCGTCTCGCTGAGGTCTTCCCAATAGAGCGGGGAGCTGTTGTCAGCCTTGTAAGCGATGTTTTCGTTACTGTATGCCGGGGATGTGGCATCTCCCGTAAAAGTGTACATGCCCCATTCGTCAGCAGGGTCGAACGAGCCTTTGCCATCGGCATCGAGCAGCGGCGCGCGTGTCTGTACTCCCTCTATTTGAGCAGTGAGGTGTACTGCGCCTTCGGGTAGCGTATTGTTCCGCATTTCGTCTTCATTGGTACATGCCGTCAGGGCCAGCGTAGCAAGCCCGAGGGCGGTGATAAGTTTCATTGCTTTCATATCTTTTTCGTTTTATTGGTCGTTTATAGATTTTAGAAATGGCTTAGGCATTTGACTGCAAATACAGGCCAACCATATCGTCTTTTGTTAATCTCCTTATGACATCCCCGTTTATTGTGGCGCGACACTTATATTCCGCAACCTCCTGTAAGCGTGATGCACACATCGTTATAGTCATTATCCGTCGAGTCTTCCATATAGATACTTTTATGCAAGAGCACACCTTTCGGCCCGACTGTTGTCCATGTGTCTATCTTGACATCTATCCTATGAGCCAATGAAGATGAAATATCTATATAAAGGTCTTTTCCCATAAATAGCGCTTGCCCCTGGGCCAGTGTAATCAAATTGTCGTTACCCGTCTTCTTTTTAATGGCACAGGCATAACTTTTTCCCGTATCATCATAAATATGAGTGATGGAGTCATAACAAGCACTGGCGGATATGTCCCATTGGATAGTTGTACCGGTTACGAACCCACTCAGCAGATAGGTCCTTTTCCGGGGGGTCGAGTCAAGAGGCTCTACAATGTTCCACATCCCATTGAATGTATCAAAAAATTGGTATAAGGAGGTAAGACTCGCCCCATCGTCTGTCTTTGTACCCGGACAATCGTCCGGATGCAAGGTAAGCATACGCAACCGGAAATCCTCCGCGAACGCTTCCACGCCGGCAAAGGTGATGACGTTTTTCTCCGCCAACTCTTTATCTTCGGTTTTATCTTTATGATGCAGCACACCGTTCACCAAATGCAGTTCATGGGTCTGATTCGTATCGTCAAAATGAACATACAGCAACAGGTTAGCCTTTCCGGCTTCCACACCGTTCACCAAGGTGGCGAAATATTCGAATATATACTCAGGAGTCAGTGTTTTCAACGTAGCAGTTGCCTGAGTGATAAACTCTTTATTGGTACGAGGCAGTACTCCCATCGGTTCGCCGCGCAATTCGAACGCTGCGCTCAGGAAGATGTTACGCCACGTGCCACTTTCGAACGAATAAGCCAGTTGTTCCAGTGCGTCGGCCTGCAAGTAACGGGCTTGCATATTTTCAGGATCATTGAATACCACCTGCCGCGTCAGCTCCACCGTCCAGCGGTAGTCGGCCTTCTTGAAATATTCCATCGCTTTTCGCAATACGGCATCGGCTCCTCCCATATCGGCTACGAAACGCAGGGCCACCTCTTTGTCGGGATACTTGAAATAATTGGCCGGGTTGCCGTCCCACCAGCCGATATAGCGCTGTACAACTGCCTTCACATCGTGGTTCACCGTTCCGTAGTAGCCTCGGTTGTAGAACTCGCAGTTCAGGCTGTCAGGCAGGGTGAACGTTTCAGCTATTTCTTCCATATTCATACCCTTATTGAGCAGGCGGATTACCTGGTCGTTGAAGTAGAGGTAGAGGTCGCGCTGCTTTTCCATCAGGGCGATACATTCGGCGTTTCCCCAGGTGGGCCAGTGATGATTGCCAATGAGGCACTCCATATTTCCGAATAGGCGGATCGCATCGTCAATGGCTTTGCCAAACGCTTTAGGGTCGCGTACCTTTGCTCCGCGCGACGTCAGCAGGTTATGCAGAGTATGGGTTACATTCTCACCCGGACAAAGCGCCCGGTATTTTTTTATATATACATGAAACTCTGCCGGAGCTTCCGTACCCGGCACATCCTGAAACTGCATTTCCAATCCGTCAATATAGAGTGTCACAAGCTCTTTGTCCCCCGGTTTCACCTCAAACGAAGGTGACAACAATGCCCCTGTACCGGTGCTGATGGTTTTTCCCAACCCGGAGCCGACATGCCCTTTTTCGTCTTTAGGCAGGGCGCTTCCGTACATGTAGACGGCACGGCGACTCATGCAATTGCCCAGATACAGATTTTCGGAAATCGCCTCGTTGTAGAAACCGTTGGGAGCCACTACCAGTACCTTTCCTGCGGGAATGCCCCTTTTAGTTTCAAAATCGGCTTGTGCCACTCCGCGCAGGATGCCGGTTGCGTCAATGATACCTTCCACGCCTTTGTAGTGGTCCACATGGCTATGGGTGATGATAATGGCAGATATCAGGGCGTTGGCATCCACTTGTTCGCAAAAGCATTTCCATCCTGCGGCGGCCGTCTCGTTGCTGGTCAATGGGTCGATCACGACCCATCCGGTATCTCCTTTGACAATGGTCATCGTAGCCAGGTCGTAACTGCGTATCTGATAGATATTGCCGGTCCTGCCACCCTTTTCCGCTTTGGGGTGTACCTGGAATAATCCGTTTTTGTTGTTCAGCCTTTCCATACGCCATAGCACGGGATTGACTGTTGGGGGCGCTTCGCTATCATCCATAAAGGCATTGTAATCATTCATGCCCCACACTGTCGTGTTGCCCGAAGTTATAGGATGCGACAATGCCGTTCCTCCCACATAACCGCAAGTGGCGTTTTTCTCGTCCGTCGTATCGTCCAAATGTAGGGTACCTGGCGGAGAATAATAGAAGCATTTATCTATTTTATCCTTGCGGATGGCAGAAAAGGAATCTATATTTCCCACTGCTGTATGGTTTGTTTTATTTTCGGAGATTGCCATAATATTATTATTTTTATAGGGAGGGAATTATCATTGTTGTATAATATCTCCATTCACAGTTCCCTGTATGCCCCATGCTTGTATGCTGGTGGTCACTTCAATGCCTGCGCGTGCCAGGCGGATGTTGAAGACGGTTTTCTTCCCGGTTTCAAAAGTGCGGTCAGTTTCTATGTCCCAGGTAAAAATGGAGTTGTTCTTCATTGTGAAGGTCAGCGTCCGTCCCGTCAGTCTCTCTTGCGGCAGGATGATGGCGGATGCCCTCTGCCCGTTGGCGGCAGTGTTCAGGGTGATGGTGCCGGTTTCGCTGCCAGGGGTCAGTTTGTCGGTCAGCAGTTCAAAGTCTGCTTTCAGCGGCTGATTGCTCAAGGTGATGACCAGCCCCGCAAGGTCGGCATCAGTGAATCCGTCGCCTGCTTCCACATTCACTTCCACACGGCTCAGACGATGCCCGAAGATGAAAACGACGGCGGTGTGGTCTTTGTCCAATGGCTTGTCGGCAGTGCTCGCTATGCGGGCGGTCATCAGGTCGATGGAGGCCGGGGTATCTTGGGTACTGATATCGGCTTTATAGATATTACCCGTCAAGCCGGCAGTGTATGGATAGTAGGCTACGAAGTCCACTTTCCGGGTTCCGTCCACAGGAAAGTAGATGGTCTGGTCGGCGGCTGCCGGAGAGAATTTGCCGTTGGCTGCCGGAGTGAGATACTTCCGGTTGGCAGCGGCTTCAGAAATACTTGTCGTTCCGGCATCAAGCATATAAATGCCGATGGCATCGTCAGGGTCCCAAGCACTGAGGGATGCACGGGTCAGGCTGATATCAGCACTGAAGGTAGCCGGGATAAGGTTGTTGTCCGTTCCGGTTTCGTTCTCGTCATTGCTGCACGAGGCGAGTAGTAGTGATGCCAGTGCAAAGGGAAATAAAATATTTTTCATAAGCTGTTGTTTCGTTTAGTATTTCAGTTAATGGTAATGTTTTTCTCTTCCTGCACCTGCCAGTCGGTGATGGTAGGTGTGCCCGGTTGGATGGCAGTCGGGGTTTTCAGCGTACCGCTCACTTCGAGTGCCGTATGGCTGTCGTTGAAGTGGGCGAGCTGTTCCGTGAGGTCGCTTTCGATGGTTTGAGTGAGTCCGTCGGTGAAGGTCAGCAGCAGTGTCAGCCGTTGCGTGCCGGTCATGCCCAACAGGTTCAGCGATGCGGTGATTTCGGCTCCGCTCCGTGTGAAAGCGGGAATGACGGAGCCTGCTCCCGACAGTTCGCCGGTAGCAAGCCGGACGCTGCCCGCCACACCGGAGAGTGTACCCGACAAGGAAGCGATACGTTCCGGGGCGCCATCGGTCACGGTCAGGCGGAACAGGAGGCGGCGTGTTCGCTGCACCACGGGAATTACACAGCCCAAAGTGTCATCGGCTACGGCGGTAAATTCAGCCGCACCCGTGAAGAGTGCTCCCGGTGTGGGCAGCAAGGTGTTGCCGTCGGTGGCTTTGTTTACGGTGGCATCATCGGTGGTGATGCTGAAGCCGTCCGGACTGTTGTACATCAGCGCACTGTATGCACCGGGCAGGAGCAGCGGCAAGGTGCCGGGTGTAGCGGCGTCGACTTCAATCGTAACGTTTTCCGTTCCACGCAGATTGATTGAGAAACTTCCGGGTTTCACCACGCCTTCTTCCGTTGCCGTCCAGTCAATGGACAAGGCTACTGCTCCCTTGTCGGGATGCGGAGTATTATGCAGGTCGTCCTTCACACAGGAAGCGAGTAAAAGCAGGCTTATTGCGCCATACATTATTAAATACACTTTATTGTTCTTCATTCTGTGTCCCTCCTTGCGTTAAAAAATTGTCCATATTAAGCTGATTCCGGCGTGGTTCACGCCCCAGTAGTTCTTATCCGCCTTACCGTGTTTCACATTCACACCGTCGATAACCGTGTATTTGTCATACTCCGCATGAGTGCAGCCGATACCCAACGAAAAATCAAGGTTCAACGCACGGTTCAGTTTCAGAAGATAACCACCCGTTATGCCTCCGCCCATCAGGTTGCCCTGTTTGCCGGTATCGGAAAGTTTGTAATTGAATTCTCCCACGTGATACATCACGCCGAGGTAACCCCGCTTCTGTGTGCCCAAGTAGTATCGTACTTCCGGTGATATTTCCCAAAGGGCATAGCGGTGGTTTTTGTCATCCCAACTCCATGAAGTCCATGTGCCGTTAAGCAGGAGGCTCCATGTGGAACTGATACGCCATTCAATGCCGAGATCCGGGGTAAGGGTTGCCCAGCGCAGCAGGTTAGCTCGCAGGGAGAATGTGCCATAATCAGTTTTGGTTGTCCGTGAAGAAGCTGTTTCTGTTTGTTTGACCTCATTGGAAGGAGTAGCGGTGTGGCTTGCCGTTTCCTCCTGGGGTGCGGCTACCATTTCGGGTTGCTTTTGAGTGTCGGTTAAAGTTGATTTATCCATCTGTACCGGTGCATCCTGCCGTTTCTCCGCTTCCAACTGATTTAATAAAGGTAAAGTGACAAATACCACATTTTTCAGGCCGTTCCATTCGCCTACGTTATTAGTCGTTGTGAAATGTTCTTCCTGTAATCCTTTACGGGTAATCAGTTCGGACTTTACCCGGTTGCAGCGTATCATTGACAGTTTTCTGGTATCGCTGTAGCCGTCCACTTTGACACTTCCCTTATCCAGTGCAGCCGGTTTTATCATTCGGCATAACGAATCGAGTGCTGTTCCGTTTCCGTTCCACGGCACATAGAACATATCATTTCCCTCCACAAAACGGAATACTATTTGTGGGGCTTTGTCCGTCGCCTGCGCAAACATCGGCGTGGCAACCATGACCAGTAGTGTGCATAAAAGCACAGTTTTCCATGCATTCATATTAGTATGGTATAATAGTGATTTTATATAGGATGCCTTACGGCTGTTTTTCGTGCAGAAAGTGGAAGAGATGGGTTACTAAAGAACCTTTCGTATTGCACGAAAATATGACATATAATCAATTGTTGCAAATAAAATCAATTGTCTTTCGTTCAAACTAACGAAAGACAATTTTTTATGTGCTGAAAAGCAGGAAAACTAACGAAAGACAATTTTCAATTAACGAAAGACAATTTTGTCCAAGCATGAAAAACAGTGTAGCAGTTGAGGAGATTCAGAAAAACAGGCACATTATTAATTGATAATCTGATGCGCTGAATGTAGGAAAGATGATTTGGAAAAGCAAAATGTCAGGAGAGTGTAGCATCAAAATACAGAGTACATGGACGTTTACATATAGCCATGACAGTATATCGGGTGTCTTTGTAGAAATCGAGCAGGATAAAACAAAGTAAATCGCTGATAATTAATATTTTACCCCCCCCCGTGAATTTTTGTTAAAATTCACGGACGCTTTAAGTTCTGCATTAGTGTCCTTTAAGTAGATTTGTTTGCAGTAATTTTTGGGAGTCATTCCCATCATTTTTTTGAAATCCCTGTTGAAATTACCGCTATTGTTGTACCCTGGAAAATCCAGTGTAAGCTGCCCCCTAAAACCAAGCGATTCTGCCCCCTTAAA
>ERZ834859.1497-NODE-1497-length-24870-cov-11.652831_pt1 | contig 24870 bp, 30 predicted proteins | sample MGYA00519947_ERZ834859 | MGnify/ENA primary metagenome ERZ834859 (study PRJEB31850, sample SAMEA3708763) | human gut metagenome | biome: human gut; feature: human-associated habitat; material: faeces | place: China | collected 2014 ...
AAGACATTGTTGGAAAAATGCTGAAGCTTCCTCTCACAGACAGAGAGATCCCGGTCATTGCAGATGAATATGTAGACAAAGAATTTGGTACAGGCTGCGTAAAGATCACACCTGCTCACGACCCTAACGATTTTGAGGTAGGACGCAGACACAACCTTCCGGAAATTAACATTATGAACGACGATGCGACCATCAACAGCCTTGGCGGAAAATACGCAGGCATGGACCGCTACGAAGCGCGTAAGGCAATGGTGGAAGATTTAAAAGAGCTGGGACTTCTTGTAAAGGTTGTTCCACATTCCCATAACGTAGGAACACACGACCGCTGCGGAACAACCGTAGAGCCTATGATCAAGCCACAGTGGTTTGTAAAAATGGACGAGATGGCAAAGGCTGCCATCGAAGCTCTGGATAACAAAGAGCTCACTTTCGTTCCGGAGCGTTTTGACAAGACATATCTGCACTGGCTTGAAAATATCCGCGACTGGTGTATTTCCCGTCAGCTCTGGTGGGGACACAGAATCCCGGCATATTACTGCGATGAGTGCGGCGAGGTTGTGGTTGCTGCAGAAATGCCGGAGAAATGTCCGAAATGCGGCTGCACACATCTTCATCAGGACGAGGATACGCTTGATACATGGTTCAGCTCCGCACTCTGGCCGTTCTCTACTCTTGGCTGGCCGGAAAAAACAGAGGAGATGGAATACTTCTATCCGACAGACGTACTTGTAACAGGATACGATATTATTTTCTTCTGGGTTATCCGTATGGTATTTTCCGCTATCGAGCAGACAGGAAAAGTTCCGTTCCATCATGTTCTCATTCACGGACTTGTGCGCGACTCCCAGGGACGCAAGATGAGCAAATCCCTTGGAAACGGAATCGACCCGCTTGAAGTTATCGACAAATACGGTGCAGATGCGCTCCGCCTCACCCTTATGACAGGAAACGCGCCTGGAAACGATATGCGTTTCTACTGGGAGAGAGTAGAGTCAAGCCGTAACTTTGCAAATAAAATCTGGAATGCTTCCCGTTTCATTATGATGAATCTGGAAGGAAAAACAGTAAAAGAGCCGGAAAATCTTGCAGATTTCTGTCCGGAGGACAAATGGATCCTGTCTCACCTGAATACAGTGATCCGTGAAGTGACAGAAAACATGGATAAATATGAGATCGGCATTGCCGTACAGAAGGTTTATGATTTCCTCTGGGACGAGCTTTGCGACTGGTACATCGAGATGGCCAAGGTTCGTCTCTGGAAAGCAGAGGAAAACCCGGAGGCAGCCAACGCAGCTCTGTGGACACTCCGCACAGCGCTCACAGAAGGCTTAAAGCTTCTTCACCCGTATATGCCGTTTATTACAGAGGAAATCTTCTGTACCCTTCTTCCGGAAGAGGAATCCATTATGATCTCCAAATGGCCGGAATATAAAGAAGAGTGGTCTTTCCCTGAGGCAGAGCTTGCAGTGGAAAGCTTCAAAGAGGTAGTGCGCGGAATCCGTAATACAAGAACAGAGATGAACGTACCTGCAAATAAAAAGACAAATGTCTATATTGTAGGAAAAAATGCGGAAGTATGCAAAATGTACGAAGAAAGCCAGAAATCCTTTGTAAATCTTGCCCTTGCAAAAGAAATCCACGTACAGGAAGACAAGGCTGGAATCGGAGAGGACGCCGTATCTGTTGTTGTTTCCAACGCAGTCGTATATCTTCCGCTTGAAGACCTGGTAGACAGGGAAAAAGAACTGGAACGCCTCACAAAAGAAAAAGAGCGTCTCACAAAGGAAATTGCCCGCTGTGAGGGAATGCTCAATAATCCGAACTTTGTAAATAAAGCACCTGAAGCAAAGGTAGCAGCAGAAAAAGAAAAGCTTCAGAAATACATTGAGATGAAAGAAAAAGTCAGCACACAGCTTTCTCAGCTTGAGAAGTGATAAAGGAGTGGTTGAATGAATAAGCAAAAGCTCTGTGATTTCTGTAACAGGATCTCGCTGATCCTTCAGGCGCTGGGCTGCGCGGTTATGTACTTTATAATTGAGGCGATGAGCCGTCATTCTTTTGCGGAAGCATGGGATTTTATGATAAATAAACCTCTTGTATTCGCATACAACGCAGGATTTATTTTTACAACAATGCTCATTGCCTACCTGTTCCGGAGAAGGGTATTCTGGAGGGCGTTTGTCAGTATATTCTGGCTGCTTCTTGGAATTACAAACGGCATTCTTCTTATGAACCGTGTCACTCCTTTTACAGGACCGGACATTGCGATGGTGACAGACGGACTTGCCATTGCCAAGAAATACCTGCCTTCTTACGGCGTTACCCTTGTGTACATCGTACTGGGCATTCTGGCAGTGATTCTTCTGGGAATGTTTATCAAAGCGCCGAAGTACAAAGGACCGTTGAAATATCGTTATAATATTCCGCTTGTGCTTGCGGGAGTGCTTGCCTTTGGCGGCATTACACAGCTTGCACTGGAAAAGAGGGTGTTATCTAATTATTTTGGAAATATCGCCTTCGCTTACGAGGATTACGGGTATCCCTACTGTCTGGCAACTACGATTTTCAATACGGGAATCAGCTGCCCCAGGGATTACTCTCCGGAAGAGATAGACAGGATCCAGAATACGGAAGAAAATCTTCCGAAAACAAAAGAGGAGAAAAAGCCGAATATTCTGTTTTTGCAGCTGGAATCCTTTTTTGACCCAACGCTTGTAAATTACCTGAATATATCGGAAGACCCGATTCCGACCTTCCGGAAACTGATGAAGGAATATTCTTCAGGATATTTTAAAGTTCCCTCCGTGGGCGCAGGTACGGCAAATACAGAATTTGAGACAATCACGGGAATGAGCCTTCACTATTTCGGACCGGGAGAATATCCGTATAAGAGCATTCTGAAGGAAACTACATGCGAAAGCACCCCTTATGTTTTAAAAGATCTGGGATACGCCACACATGCCATTCATAACAATGAGGCGAATTTCTATGGAAGAAGAAGTATTTTCCCGAATCTCGGGTTTGATACGTTCACTTCCGAAGAATATATGCCGGAAGAGGACGATAAAAACCTGTTGGGCTGGGTGAAGGACGAAATCCTTACAGACGAGATCATCAAGTGTCTGGACGCTACAGAGGAGCCGGATTATGTGTATACCATTTCCGTGCAGGGACATGGAGATTATCCGGCGGAGCCTGTTTTAAATGATCCGGAAATTACGGTTTCCGGTTCTCCCACAGAAGAGCAGGATTATAAGTGGGAGTACTATGTAAATGAAATCCGGGCAATGGATAATTTTGTAAAAGAGCTTACCGATGCGCTTTCAGAATATCCCGAGGACGTGGTTCTTGTAATGTACGGCGATCATCTTCCTACTATGGACCTTACAGTAGAGGACGTAAAAAACAAGTACCTTTTCCAGACAGAATATGTCATCTGGGATAATTTCGGACTTGAGAAAAAGGATGAAAACCTTGCGGCATATCAGATGGCAGCGGAGGTTCTCGATCGGGTAGGAATCCACGAGGGAACAGTTTTCCGTTATCACCAGGCAAGAAGAAATACAAAGAATTACCAGGTAGATCTGGAAACGCTTCAGTATGACCTTCTTTACGGAGAGAGATACGCGTATGACGGAGAAAATCCTTTTGAGCGGACAAAGATGAAAATGGGACTTTACGACGTGACTCTTGATTCCATTTCGCTTGTTTCGCCTTCGGACTTTACATATTATATCCACGGTACAAACTTTACGCCGTCCAGTCAGGTGAAATTAAACGGCGACTGGTACGATACGGTGTATGTGAATCCGACTACCCTGATTATTTCCGGTACGGAGCTTACAGATTTTGACCGTCTGTCCGTTGTGCAGAGAAGCAACAGTTCAACGAGAAAGGCATTAAGTAAGAGCTATGACCGCTCCTGTTATGCCCTCTTTGATGAAAATAAGTGGAAATTAAATAAAGAATAGAAAAATCGTAACATCGTGTCGGATAATTTGTTACGATTAGGACTGGACATCTTCCACCACTCATATATAATGGTATCGTAACGGTTTTTAAAATCCGTACAATACATTATAGATAAGTGGTGGAATTTTTTATGAATTATGAAGAAGCAGTTGCTTATATTGAGGAAACACCGAAATTTACAAAGAAAAACAGCCTGGAACACACAAAGGAATGCTTAAGAAGACTGGGAAGTCCGGAAAAGCAGTTTAAGGTGATTCATGTGGCAGGAACAAACGGAAAAGGAAGTACCTGTGCGTTTATTACTTCTGTGCTCAGGGAAGCAGGGTATTCCTGTGGACTTTTTACTTCTCCGCATCTTGTCCGGATTAACGAGCGGTTCCAGATTAATGAGACAGAAATTGATGATAAAACATTTTTAAATGCTTTTGAGAAAGTAAAACATCTTGCAGACGAGCTTGTAGCGGAGGGAAGCTATCATCCAACCTATTTCGAAATGCTTTTCCTTATGGGAATGGTGATTTTTGCAGAGGCAGGCGTGGATTACGTGACTCTTGAGACAGGGCTTGGGGGACGACTGGACGCCACAACGGCAGTGGAAGCTCCGGCAGCCTGCGTGATCACTTCCATCAGCCTGGATCATATGCAGTATCTTGGAAATACGGTTGGCGAAATTGCAGGGGAGAAGGCAGGCATTATTGTTCCCGGAGTACCTGTGATTTTTGACGGCAACTCAGAAGAAGCGGCAGAGGTGATACGAAAAAAAGCAGAGGAACTTCAAAGCCCTTATTTTGAGGTGAAACAGGAAGATGCCGAAATTTATAAAAATACAAGGACAGGCATTGATTTTTCCCTGAAGAATGGGTATTATGGGGATATTATATTTTCCATTCCCTTCATCGCGAAATATCAGGTTATGAATGCGTCCCTTGCCTTAAAAACAATGGAGGTATTAAAGGAGAATATTCCTGTTTCCGTTGAAAACTTAAAGGACGGACTTCTGCGTACAAGGTGGCAGGGAAGAATGGAAACGGTGCTTCCCGGCGTAATTGTGGACGGCGCGCACAATGAGGACGGCGTGGAAAAATTTGTGGAGACGGCAGCACATTTCCAGGAGGAATGTCCTCTGACTCTTCTTTTTTCCGCGGTAGACGATAAGGATTATAAAGATATGATTTCCTCTATATGCGGAAAAATTAAGCTTTCCCACGTTGTGGTAACGCAGGTAGGAGGCTACCGTGAAGTTCCGGCAGAGGAATTTGCGAAACTTTTCCGGGAAAATGGCTGTACAGATGTACAGGTTTGCGATAAGACAGAGGAAGCCTTCCCACTGGCTCTTAAATTAAAGGGAGAAGACGGAATGCTGTTTTGTGTAGGCTCCCTTTATCTTGTAGGAGAAGTGAAAGATGTGATTAGGAGAAAAAAATATGATTGATTACGAAGAGGAACTGAAAAAGTTTGAACCATGTCTCGATGTGGCAGACGCAGAAGGAGCGATTTATGACCGGGAGCTGACAGATATTCTGGATATTCTTCAGGAAATGCTCCGGGAAGCAAAAAGCAACAGACGGGTAAGATAAGGAGAAAGCAATGAACTGCATGAATTGTGGCACACGCCTTACGGATATGGATCTTGATTATTGTCCGCGCTGCGGCTGTAATGTCCTGATCCAGAAAAAGGTGGAGTATCTTTCCAAGCTTTACTATAATCAGGGATTGGAAAAAGCGAGTATCCGCGACCTTTCCGGGGCGATCAGCTGTCTGAAGCAGAGCCTTACCTATAATAAGTCAAATATCCAGGCGAGAAACCTTCTGGGTCTTGTATACTTTGAGACCGGAGAGGTTGTGGCGGCGTTAAGCGAGTGGGTTATCAGCAAAAACCTGCAGCCTGCAAGAAATCTTGCTTCGGAATATATTAATAAGCTTCAGGCAAATTCCAATAAACTGGAAGCAATCAACGAAACAATTAAAAAGTACAACCATGCCCTTGCCCTTTGCAGAGAAGGTCATGAAGATATGGCTGCCATTCAGCTTCGAAAAATTCTGACTCAGAATCCAAAGCTGATCAAGGGGTATCACCTGCTTGCCCTGATCCAGATGAAAAATCAGGAGTGGAACAAGGCGAGAAGAATCCTGAAAAAAGCTGCGAAAATTGATAAGACAAACACGACTACTCTGCGCTTTTTAAGGGAGATTGATGAGCAGACAGGCGTTACTACCCGCCTTGAGAAGAAAAGCAAAGGAAGATTTCTTGAAGGAAACAGAGAGAGTATTGACAGGGACAGAGATACGGCTGTGAATACGGCTCCGTATAAAGAACGGTCAAAAGCTTCCTTATTTTTTACTCTGGCAGCAGGATTCGCAGCAGGAGCGGCGGCGCTTTGGTTCCTTGCAGTTCCTGCAATTCGCCAGGGAATTTACAGGGAGGCAAATGAGCAGATCATCAATTACAGCGAATCTCTTGCAAGCCAGGGAGCAGAACTTTCAAAGGTACAGGGAGAGGTACAGCGGTCTGATGATACAGCGGAGGCTGCGGCAAAACAGATAGAAGAGGAAAAACAGAAAAGCCAGAGTTATGAGGCGCTATTTAATGCTTACGCAGCCATGCAGCAGGAGGATATGGACAGCGCTGCACTGGAAATTCAGAAAGTATATGCCGATGTCCTTTCGGATAGCATGAAAGGGATTTATACCACAATCTGTAATAATACAGGAGTTACCGGAATTGAGGACACCTCTGACGGAGAGGGAGAACAGGAGCCGGAAACGGGAGACGGTTCTTCGGAAGCAGGAGCAGACGAGGAGGATACCGGAATGACTGATGGCGGTGAGGGCAGCTATGAAGACGGAAGCGACTACAGCGGCGAAGGCGACTATGAATAACGGGCACAGCGAATGAGAAGCCTCCAAAAAGGGGATATACGATACGTATGTCCTTTTTTTGTACCTTAAAATAATAAAAAACGCATATTTTTTTGAAAAATGGGAATAGAAAGAAAATAAGGGGGAAATTATCATGGAACCTGTTTTTAAAACAGAGGGAACCTGTCTTACGATCGTACTTCCGGGGGAGGTGGATCACCCGGTATCTGATTATGTGCGGAGAACAGCAGACAGGATCATGGAAAAAATTTATATTAAGACAATAGAATTTGACTTTTCAGAAACAACATTTATGGACAGTTCCGGCATAGGGCTGATTATGGGACGCTACCGCACGCTTGGCATGTGCAGCGGCTGTATCAGAGCCGTTCATGTAAACCGTCACATTGAAAAAATTCTCCGCATTTCAGGAGTGAGCAAATTTATGGAAATCAGCAGAGAACCGGAGGCTGTTTAGAAAGGGAGGGAGCATACTATGGAAAACACCAATGAAATGACCATTGTTTTTGAGAGCAGACCTGTAAATGAAAGCCTTGCGCGTGTGGCTGTTGCTGCGTTTAGCACGCAGTTAAACCCTACGCTTGAGGAGGTGGCTGATTTAAAGACGGCCGTCTCTGAGGCTGTCACAAACTGCATTATACACGGATATGAGGGGGAGATACATAAGATTTGGGTAACCTGCCGCCTGAAAGGGCAGGAGCTTTTCGTGGACGTAAAAGATGAGGGTGTGGGAATCCCGGACGTAAAACAGGCAATGGAGCCACTTTATACCACAAAGCCGGAAAAAGACCGATCCGGAATGGGATTTACCTTTATGGAAGCTTTTATGGACGAAATTTCCGTAGAATCAAAAGTGGGAGAGGGAACGGTAGTCCATATGAAAAAAGCGATAAGGAGATAAAAATGAATCAGACTCTTGCTCTCATCGGGCGCGCACACCAGGGGGATAAAGAAGCAAGAGATACTTTATTTGAGGAAAACACAGGGCTTATTTACAGTGTGGCAAGGCGCTTCGCAGGAAGAGGCGTAGAGATGGAAGACCTCTTTCAGATTGGAAGCATCGGGCTTTTAAAGGCGGTAGATAAGTTTAACCTGGATTTTGAAGTACAGTTTTCCACCTATGCAGTCCCTATGATCGCCGGGGAAATCAAGCGCTACCTTCGGGACGACGGAATCCTGAAGGTAAGCCGCTCTCTAAAGGAAAATCATTATCGGATTTATAAGGCGCGGGAAGGTCTGGAACGAAAGCTTGGGAGAGAACCAACTTTAACAGAGCTTGGAGAAGAGCTGAAAATGCCGATGGAAGAGCTTGTCATGACTCTGGAATCCGGCGCGGAGGTGGAATCTCTTCAAAAGACTATTTATCAGGGGGAAGGGCAGGAGATTTCTCTTCTGGACAAGCTTCCGGAAAAAGAAAATCAGCAGGAACATCTTTTAAATAGGCTGTTTTTGGAGGAAATTTTAAAAGATTTAGACGCACGGGAGAGAAGACTTATATATATGCGTTATTTTCAGGACATGACACAGACGGAAATTGCAAAAGTTATGGAAATATCGCAGGTGCAGGTGTCCAGAATGGAAAAAAGGATACTGAAACGGCTTCAGGAAAAGGCGGAGAGAGGGGGGAAGGTTTGAATTTCGGGGAGAATATCCAGATTTTGGAAAATGTTTCTATTGTAGAGAAAACAGACTTTACAGAAGAAGAATTAAGTGCTATAAATGAAATCTGTAGGGAGTAATTTTCCTAAATCTGACAAGAAGAGAGGAAACAGAATAATGAACATGGAAAAATATAGGGAATATCTTTTTGATACCTGCCGCCGTATTTTTGCTGTAGACAGCCCGAGCGGTTATACAACAAAGGTTATGAAGCTGATTTGCGAAATGTCGGAAGAGATGGGGTATTCTTTTGAACTCACAAAAAAAGGCTGCGGTGTGATTACAATTCCGGGGCACAGAGAAGAAAAAACAGTGGCTCTTTCCGCCCATGTAGATACATTGGGGCTGATGGTGCGCTCTATTACATCGGACGGGCAATTAAAATTCACTCCGGTAGGAGGTCCGCTTCTTCCGACTCTGGACGGAGAATACTGTACGATTTATACTCGATCAGGGAAAACATATACAGGTACTATTTTAAGTTTAAGCCCTGCAATCCATGTTTATGCAGACAGCAAGAGCAGAGAGCGTGATGCGGATAACATGGCAGTGCGCATTGACGAGAAAGTAAAAAATGCAGAAGATGTAAAGGCTCTTGGAATTGAAACAGGAGATTATATTTGTATTGATACGAAGACAACAATTACTCCATCTGGATTTTTGAAGTCAAGATTTATTGATGATAAGGGCAGTGTTGCCTGTCTCATGACTATTTTAAAAATCATGAAAGAAGAAAATCTTGTTCCGGAATATAAAACTAAATTTTTTATTTCCGTTTATGAGGAAGTCGGACATGGAGCTTCTTACATTCCATCAGATATTTCTGAGATGGTTTCTGTAGATATGGGATGTATAGGGGAAGATTTAAGCTGTACAGAATATGATGTATCTATTTGTGCAAAAGATTCCGGCGGACCTTACGATTATGACCTTACAGGACGTTTGATTCAGCTTGCAAAAGATAATGGACTCTCTTATGCAGTGGATATTTATCCGTTTTATGGCTCAGATATAGGGGCTGCAAGAGCAGCAGGAAATGATATTAAGGGCGGACTGATTGGACCAGGTGTTCATGCTTCTCACGGAATGGAGAGAACGCATCTTGAGGGAATGGAAAATACCATCCGTCTTGCATTGCTTTATATGGGCTGCTAAAATTTACAGGAACAAGATTGCCTGTTGGATAAAGGAAAAAGCTGTCGGTTTCCGAAAGGAAATGCGACAGCTTTTTATATGGACTTCTGTTTCTTACGCTTTGGCGGCGCCTTTTTTAAACAGCATATTTCCATATCTGGAAAGTGCGTTTAATACAATCATTCCCAGAACAGCACAGGAGATAATCTCTCCGACGCCTACTGTAACCATCATAAAAGGAATGGGAAGGTTAATTCCGTATCCATAATGAAGGACAAAGGGAACAATTACTGTGTTTGCCACAATAGGAGGAACAGGAGCGAGCCATTTATTACTGCGAAGCTTATAGGTAAAGACTGCGCCGATTAAAGTGGCAATGCTTCCGAAAATAATATCTACTGGAATGCCTCCGCCAAGAATATTGGAGATGATACATCCCACAAACAGACCTGGAATTGCGGCTGGTGTGAAGTACGGCAGAATGGTAAGAGCTTCTGAGAAACGAATCTGCACTTCTCCGAAACTAAGGGGTGCGAATAATAAAGTAATGACTACATAAATTGCACCGATAGCTGCTGCCTGTACAAGAAACAGGGTACTTTTGTTTTTCATATTTACTTGTCTCCTTTAGTTTTGTTTTACGAGTGGAAGGTCGCGAACACTCGGCACATTTATAGGCGGTGACCGCCTGGCAAGCCCTTTAGACCTTGGTTTTGCATTGACATATAAAGCAGGATTCCGGTGGATACCTGCATATGCGGGCTTTGCAACGGGTATGAGTATAGCATAAGTAAATATAAAAATCAAGGGTTGGCAGTGATTGTTTCCAAAAGCGCTAAAAGCAGTCAGGGGAAACAAAATTTGCGGGAAATTTTGTATAGGAGCCATGAGAGCTTCAAAAAAACAAAAAAACTGCGGAAGATTTTGTATAGGAACCCTGAAGGCTTCAAAAAAACAAAAAATCCGCGAGAGATTTTGTATAAAAGCCATGAAAGCTTCGAAAAAACAAAAAATCCGCGGAAGATTTTGCATAGAAGCCCTGAAAGATTCAAAAAAACAAAAAATCCGCGAGAGATTTTGTATAGACTGTAAAAAAAGGCTTCAAAAAACAAAATAATCCTGAATGATGTTTTCGATAGACTGTGAGGTGAGAGGATGTTCTTTTGTTTCATAGGTTGTTATTAAATTGATGGTGGGAATGATGCCGTTTTGACAGTAGATGTTTAATTTTTGAAATGCCTGTTGCGAGTAAGAAGGAGAATCCATGAGTCCGAAGTGCTCCCAGTAGAAATAATTTCCTGATTGTGGATGCCGTATCGTAAAGTCCGGGTAAAAAGTGACATCTTTAAGCAGCAGGGCGCATTCATAGCGGAAAGGAATTTTGTGCATGAACAAAGTCTGGTCTATCAAAGCCTCAGATTTTGAGCGGACCATATGACCGGAAAGACAGGAGTGGCGGAGATTTTCCCGGTGAGATGGATTTGTTTCATAAGATTCTCTGCTCCATTGTTCTAAATCTTCTGAAGCAGCCTGAAAAGACTGGTTGATTACTTTTTGATAGCAGGGCTGAGAAAGTAATTGTTCAACTTTTGACGGCTCCGATTGATAGCAGTTTAAAAATGCGTCTACAGCACGTAATTCTCTCTGTAAATCTTCGAGAGAAGCAGAAAACAATTTTTTCTCCCCGAGCGTTTTTGCAAACTCGAAGTCTTTTTTGGGAATGTAGGTATAAGCTCCGTTTACAGAGTGCATACAGGTAACATACTTTCTGTTTTTGGTACAAATAAGTTCTCCGTCAGGATAAGAAGTCAGCCGGTGTTTTAAATTCTGGATTTCTTTTAACAAATTTTTTTACGTTCAAGTAAATTGTGATATAACAATAGAATTCCTCCTGAAAACAGTGAAATGTAAAGGAAGTGACACGGTGACATAAGAAGTAAAAGAGGACAGGGGAAGTGGGCCTTTGATAAGAGATGATTCTATAGTAACACACAAAAATCGTACAGACAAGCAGTCATAAAATTTTATGGGAAAAGCAAAATCAAAAACACAGCAGACAACAAGTTAAAAAATATTACAGCAAGAAGACAAAAATGAAAGAAGAGCGCAGTATTTGTAATTTTCACTGCGCTCCTGAAATAACGTTATGAATGCTCCACGCTCTCCCGTTCCATTTCCTCCATAATTGTCTTGTTTACATCATCTTCATAAATCCGCATCTGCACCTGCATAGGCGTAGGGTCATCTGTGAGCTTTCTCTTTCCAAAATGATTAAAGAAAAACAGGACGCCAAGTCCGATTCCAACAGAATAAGAAATCTCCAGAATGGTAAATCCACTGGAAACATTTCCTGTAACAAGAGTATAAATCTGGGAAAAAAGACCGCCCACATCTACGTCATTGTTAAAAGTCATAATAGAAAAAGCAGCACCGAAAAAAGTGGCAAGGCAGACAAAAATTACTTTCAGCCATCTTAAGAGAAGCCCGTGGACAGGCTCATTCTGATAAGTGATAATAAAAGTCGGCTCTCCGATATGGGAGATAGTAAGGTCCGGTTCTTTTTGCTGAATCTGCCGGATCAGTTCCATAGAAGAAACAACGTAGCGTCCTGGCTTGTGCGGCTCCAGATTTAAAACAGGAAGCACTCTGAGACGGTTCAGGATCTTGGGATTGCTGCAGGAAAGCTTTGCAATGTCCTGCAGGTAAATGTGGGGGTGCCGCACTTCTACATTCTGTTCCAGCATCAGATACAAAGTATCGCTCAATACATACACCTCGCTTTATGATCAGTCTTTCATCTTTGGCTTAAAGATAAGGCTGGCAAGATAAGAAAAAATCAGAGCGGCGGATACACCGGCAGCGCAGGCGGTAAAACCTCCTGTAAAAAGTCCTAAAAGCCCGTCTTTGTCAATTGCTGTTTTCATGCCCTCCCAGAGAATATTTCCGAATCCGAGAAGTGGAACAGAAGCGCCTGCTCCGGCAAAATCTACAAAGGGTCCGTAAATCCCCACAGCGCTTAACAGCGCGCCGCCGCACACAAGAAGCACCATGACGCGGCCGGGAAGAAGTTTTGTTTTATCAAGTAGAATCTGGACCAGGGCGCAGATAAGACCGCCAACCCAGAAAGCGTTTATATAATCCATAATTACCTCCGTGTTCATATAGGAATGTGTTCGATAATAACAGCGTGTGCAATTCCCGGAATGGAAACACCTTCGTTGAAGCTGACCTTTGAAAGAAGGGCTCCGGTGGGAACAAAAAGAATGCGTTTCCATTCTCCGGCTGCAACTTTGGGAAGAATATAGGCGGTGAGCACAGCGGCAGCGCAGCCGCAGCCGCTTCCTCCGGAATGGGTGTCCTGAGTTTTATTATCATAAATCAGAAGTCCGCAGTCCTGATGCTGCGCCTGAATATCTACATTTTTTTCCGCGAGAAGGTCAAAAAGAATTTTCTGTCCTACCATTCCAAGATCTCCGGTAAAGATACAGTCGTAATCAGAAGGAGCACGTCCAAAATCATAGAGGTGCTGCCAGATGGTATCGCAGGCTGCCGGAGCCATACAGCCGCCCATATTCAGGGAGTCTTTAAAACCAAAATCAATGAGACGTCCTGTAGTAAGTCCGGTGATGGCTGCAAAACCTTTCGGGGAAGCAAGGGGCGTATATTTTTTCTGCTGCTCTTTAGAAGGAGGGCAGGTGCTTAAGATACAGGCGCCGCTTCCCGTAACGGTCCATGTAGCGGATAAGGGACGCTGGTTTCCATAGCCCAGGGGAAAGCGAAATTCCTTTTCTGCACTTGCAAAGTGACTGGAGGTTGCGCAGAGAACGGGTTCGCCGTACCCGGCAGATACAGACATGGAACCAAGGGAGAGGGATTCTCCCATCGTGGAGCAGGCGCCGTACAATCCGTAAAAGGGAATGCCAAGTCCTGCGATCCCAAAGGAAGAGGCAGTTGTCTGGGCAAGAAGGTCGCCTGCAAAGGCAAGACGGATTTCCTCCGGCTTATATCCGGCTTTTCCTGCTGCGAGAACGGCAGCTTCTCTTTGCATGGCGCTTTCTGCAGCCTCCCATGTGCCGCTTCCGAACATGGGCTCCTCACATACCAGGTCAAACAGATTTCCAAGAGGACCTTCCCCTTCTTTTTTTCCTACAACAGAAGCGCAGCTCTGAATAAATACAGGGCGGGACAAGGAGATACTGGAAAGTCCGGCTGTCTGTTTTTCGTTCATGAGATCACCTCCATTAATTTTAAGATATAGTAGAAGATACCGAGAATCCAGGAGCTTAAAAGACCATATAAAATTACCGGACCTGCGATGGTAAAGATTTTGCATCCAATGCCGAATACCTGTCCTTCTGCCTGGAATTCAATGGCGGAAGAGGCGACAGAATTGGCAAAACCGGTAATGGGAACAAGTCCGCCTGCTCCTCCAAATTTGCCGATTTTGGAGTAAAGATTAAAACCTGTAAGAAGAACGCTTAAAAAAATCAGAATAACGGAGCACCAGGTTCCGGCGGTTTCCTTATCTGCGCCCATAGATTTTGCAGTGTTTAAAATAAACTGTCCCAGAGTGCAGATGATTCCTCCGGTGAGAAAGGCTTTTCCCATATTTAAAGGGAGACTGTGGGCAGGCGTTACCTTTTTTACATATGATTCGTATTTTTTTTGTTTCTGTTTTTGCTGCTGGGAGATTGTGTCCGGCATAAAAACACCGTCCTTTCTGAATGAATTTTTATTTTTGCCATCCCTGGAAATAATAGAGCAGAGAGCCGAAGATTTTGCCAAGAGCTACAAAGAAAATAACTTTTGGAAGACCTTCCGTGAACTTAATGCGCCTTGTAAAAATGGGAAATACGTCCGCCATTTCTGCCAGAGCCATAATCCAGCCGCCGAGAAAAATACCGGAAAACAGTCCGTAAAGCAGAAGAAAAGACCGCCCCAGAGGGATTGGAATATGAAAGAGCAGCATAAGAGTTCCGAATAAAGTCCCCAGAAGGGTGAAATCTTCATAAAGCATAATGTGTTTCCCTGTGCGGGTAATCCCTGCGTATCTTGGTACAATAGAAAGACCTATGAGAAGTCCTACAATGCCTCCTGCAATGATCACTCCGGAACAGAAGCCAATGAATGCAAGAAAAATCTGCTGCAGCATAGATTCACCTCCGATTTCTGTTTAGTATGAGGAAAATCATAAAAAATATGTGCCAATTCTTAATAAAAAATGAAAAACTGTACAAGTGGGGTGACACATAGTATAATAGAATAGACTGCAGGCAAAAGTGCAGATTTTGACAGGGAAAAAGGAGGGCTTGTGATATGCAGAACGCATTTTCACGAATGGAAATACTGCTGGGGGAAGAGGGAAGTACAAAACTTGCAAAAGCCAGAATTATGGTGTTTGGCCTTGGCGGCGTTGGCTCTTATGTGGCAGAAGCGCTGGCGAGATGCGGCGTGGGAAGTCTGACTCTTGTTGACCACGATACCGTTTCTGTTACAAATATTAACAGACAACTTTATGCACTTCGTTCTACAGTAGGACACAGCAAGGTACAGGTGGCAAAAGAAAGAATCCGGGATATAGATGAAAATATTCTGGTTCATACATATGAGACTTTTTATAATGAGGATACGGCGGATATGTTTGATTTTCGCGGCGTAGATTATATTGTGGACGCCATTGACACCGTAACTTCAAAGCTTCTTATTATCCAGAAGGCAAAAGAATGCGGTGTTCCTGTGATTTCCTGTATGGGAACGGGAAACAAGATGGAACCTTCTAAATTTGAAATCACAGATATTTCAAAGACAAGTGTGTGTCCTCTTGCAAAAGTTATGAGAACAGAGCTCAGAAAGCGGGGAATACGTAAGGTAAAGGTTCTTTATTCAAAGGAAAAACCCATAAAGGCAGTTCAGGATAACGGAGAGAGAAAGGGAAATACGGATCGGCCGGTTCCGGGAAGCATTGCGTTTGTTCCAAGCGTAGCGGGACTTCTTATCGCAGGAGAAGTTGTGCGGGATATTCTGGGAGACGGAAAAAAGAAATAAGGTTTGAAATGGCAGCAGAGAATAAGAAAAAGGAGTTATAGCATTGAAAATAAAAGAAAGATTTTGTAATTTACTGGGAGAAGAGAATGTACTCACAGATGAGCTCATGAGCAGTCATACTACATTTCGTATCGGCGGAGCGGCAGATTATTTTCTGCTCCCAACAGAGGGAATGCAGATAAAGGGAATCTTTGAAATCTGCAGGGAAGAGGGAATTCCCTGTTTTATACTGGGAAATGGAAGCAATCTTCTCGTAAGCGACAAAGGGTACAGAGGAGCGGTCATTCAGATGTACCGCAATATGAATAAAATCGAGACAGAAGGAACTGTGATCCGGGCGCAGGCAGGAGCGCTTCTTTCTGCTGTTGCTGCAGAAGCAAAGAATCATTCGCTTACAGGCTTTGAGTTTGCAGGGGGGATTCCGGGAACTCTCGGCGGCGCTGTGACCATGAATGCAGGCGCTTACGGCGGAGAGATGAAAGACGTATTAAAATCAGTTACAGTTGCAGACGGGGAAGGAAATATTATAAAGCTGTCAGCGGACGAGCTGAATCTGGGATACCGGACCAGTATTGTAAAAACAGCAGGGTATCTTGTTCTGGAAGCGGAAATTTCTCTGAAAGAGGGAATACCGGAAGAAATAAAAGCGCTTATGAAAGACCTGACAGAGAGAAGAACTTCCAAACAGCCGCTGGAATTTCCAAGTGCAGGAAGTACATTTAAGCGTCCGGAGGGATATTTTGCAGGAAAGCTTATTATGGATTCCGGACTTCGGGGATACCGTGTGGGCGGAGCACAGGTATCAGAAAAACACTGCGGTTTTGTGATCAATGCAGGAGGAGCGACCGCGGCAGATGTAAGAGCGCTCATTCAGGACGTTCAGAATACAGTTTATGAAAAATTTGGAGTGATGCTGGAGCCGGAGGTCCGTTTCCTGGGCGATTTTTCATAACAGAGGAAAAGAGAGGGAAGAGTCATGCGTTTTGTAATTGTGACAGGAGTATCGGGAGCCGGAAAATCCACTGCACTTAAGATGCTGGAAGATGCCAGGTACTTTTGTGTAGATAACCTGCCCATTCAGCTTCTGGAAAAGTTTGCCTCGCTTCTTCCGGAAATACACGGGGAGGACGTTCAGAATGTGGCGCTTGGGATAGACGCCAGAAGCGGAAGAGCGCTTGATGAGCTGGAGGTTGTTCTTGACAGAATGAAGGAAGCCGGTTATGAATTTGAGATTCTTTTTCTGGACGCAGAAGACAATGTACTTGTGAAACGATATAAAGAAACAAGAAGAAGCCACCCCCTTGCGATGACAGGAAGAGTGGATGAGGGAATCCGCATTGAGCGTGAAAAAATGCACTTTTTAAAGGAGAGGGCAGACTATATCATCGATACAAGTTATCTTCTTACAAGAGAGCTGAAACAGGAAGTGGAGAAGATTTTTGTGGACAATCAGGAATTTTGCAACCTGATGGTTTCTGTTCTGTCTTTTGGATTTAAGTACGGGATTCCTGCAGATGCAGATCTTGTATTTGATGTGCGTTTTCTTCCGAATCCATATTATGTAGACGAGCTTCGACCGCTTACCGGTATGGAGGACAGCGTATTTGAATATGTGATGAACAGCAGCGCAGCACAGGAATTTGCAGACAGGCTGGAAGATATGGTGCGTTTTCTGATTCCTCACTATGTGAAAGAAGGAAAGACGAATCTTGTGATAGCAATCGGCTGTACTGGTGGAAAGCACCGTTCTGTCACTCTTGCAAGAGAACTGTACGAAAGACTTTTGAAAAGCGGACAGTACGGATTCCGTCTTGAGCACCGTGATATTGAGAAGGACAGAATGCTGAAAAAATAGAAGAAATGAGGTTGGAACATGTCTTTTTCAGGAATGGTAAAGGAAGAGCTTTCCAGACAGATCAATACGGCGAGACACTGCCGCATAGCAGAGCTTGCCGCCATTTTATGTGTCTGCGGCAGTCTGGAATACCAGAAAGACGGGAATAAAGTTCTGCGGGTTCATACAGAAAATGAACTGGTTGCAAGAAAATACTTTACATTATTAAAAAAAACATTTAATATAGAGACAGCAGTATTTCTTCACGAGGGTACACATTTAAAAAGAGGTCGTGTGTATGTGGTGGAGATTACAAGGCAGCAGCAGGTGGAAGAAGTGATGCAGGCAGCCAAGCTGTTGGCTGTATCAGGGAACCTGAACATACAGGATAATTCCCTTACGCTTCAACAGAGCTGCTGTAAACGGGCGTTTGTCCGCGGAGCGTTTCTTTCATCGGGGTCTATCAGTGATCCAAGAAAAGGGTATCATTTTGAGATCGTATGTACAGATGAAAGGAAGGCGCAGTTATTACAGGAGATTATCCGCAGCTTTCATATTGATGCAAAGACTGTTCTGCGTAAGAAATCATATGTGGTCTATGTGAAAGAAGGAGCGCAGATTGTGGATATGCTGGCAATCATGGAGGCGAACGTGGCTCTTATGGATCTGGAGAATATTCGGATTCTGAAAGAAATGCGTAATTCTGTGAACCGGAAGGTAAACTGTGAAACTGCGAATATTAATAAGACGGTAAATGCAGCAGTAAAGCAGATTGAAGACATCAAGCTGATAGAAGAGGTTATGGGCTTTGAACGCCTGAATGAAGGTCTTGCGCAGACTGCCAGACTGAGACTGCAGTACCCGGAAGCTACATTAAGAGAATTAGGATTAATGTTAAGCCCGCAGGTAGGAAAATCAGGGGTAAATCACAGATTGAGAAAACTAAGTGTACTGGCTGATGAACTGCGGGAAAACAAGGAGGAGTTATTATGATCAAAAAACCAATAACAGTAAATCTTTCCACTGGGCTTGAGGCGCGTCCTGTGGCACAGCTGGTTCAGGTTGCAAGCCAGTTTAACAGTGAAATTTATGTTGAAGTAGGCGAAAAAAAGGTAAATGCCAAGAGTATTATGGGAATGATGACACTGGGATTGGATGCCGGAGAGGAAATTACTCTTCTTACAAATGGTGAAGATGAAGAGGCGGCAATGAACAGTATTGAGAGATATTTAAGTGAACGGTAGTCAGAAAAATAACAGGCTGTGTTATTGATACAAATGCGAATGAAAAAGAAGACCGGTTTTCATTCGCATTTCTTTTGTCTATTTTTTTGTGCGGGCTGCATATTTGCTGAAAAGAAACGGATATACAGCAAGGATCCAGAATACTGCAAGGAAATAGCGCAGGAAGCTGGCAGCAAGGGAAGTTCCGATAAGCGGTTTGATTCCTTCCAAGATCAAAAGCGCACCGAGAAGGCCAAATATAAAGCGCAGGATTTTCTGTTTCGTATTTTGGAGATGCGCAAATCGTATAAAGCGCTGTTCCAGGTAATACCCGAGAGCAAAAGCAGCGCCTGCGCCTCCTGCTTTCAGACAGTCCTTTGCGTATACAAGCTCAATATATCCTGTTTTCTCCAGAAGTACGGAATAAAAGAAGAGCGCGAGGGAAATAAGAAGCATAATGCCAGCCACTTTTCCGGGAGCCTTTTCGAAGGATTTCTTCATATATATATAGTGATAACAGAAGGTCACACATAAAAAGGAAAGAATAAAAGAGACGAGCACATCTTTTGGCGTGTGGCAGCCAAGATACATTCTGGAAAATCCTACAAGGAAAATGACTGCAAAGCACAATGCCTGATACAGCCGTTTTCGAAAGTGAAGGGCGGCTGTTCCAAACAGGGCGGTGATGCTCTGCGTATGCCCGCTTGGAAAGGAATATCCGGTAGCGCCCGGAACTGCGGAAGGGACAGGCTGGAAAGAAGGATCGAGTATCCAGGGGCGGGGGATCCGGAACGAGATTTTCAAGCCCTGTACAAGAAGACCTGAGGTAAAGTAGGAAAAGCCAAGCGTGTAGGCAAGGCGTTTGTTGGAACACCAGAAAAGCCAGCAGATAATGCCGACTACGAAAAGCTCCTGAGCTGTATAAGTGATAAGCTGAAAGAAAATGTCTCCTCCGTCTGTGCGGAACTGAGACAGGAAATGTAAAAATTCCATAAAAAACAGTCCTTTCTGAAAAAGTGTTTCTTATTATAATTAAAAAATATTATAAGTTGACCGAAAGAAAAAAACAAGGTATAATCTGAACTATGATACAACTGAATGGATAAAGCGAGGGGAACATTACGATGTCAAAATTTTTAAAATTTATTGTGCATTTTGTCGTAATCTGTACGATTGTATGTGCTGCCGGTTTGATCCTGCCGCCATTTTTCGGAGTGACTACGGAAATCATGACGGATTCGAAGGAGGACACCAATCTTCCGATAGGTTCTGTTACATATGCAATACCGGTGAAGGCGACAGATATTTATGTGGGAGATCCAATCCTTGTTCATGAGGATTCCAAAATCTACCGCTATAGTGTACAGGCGCTTGACCTTGAAAACGGAACCGGAACGGTAATAGATCCGTCTGTTACAAATGGAGAAACCATTACTGTAGCAATTAAGGAATACGTTCCGAAGGTTGTTTTTACATTAAGCGGCGTAGGATACCTTTATGTGGCTACGCAGAGCACAGAAGGAAAGATTATTCTCGGACTTGCTGTGCTGTTCCTTATTATTCTTTATATCATCGCGGAACTCTGGGAGAAAGACCCGAAGGAAGAAGAGGAAGAAAATGTGAATCCTTCCGGTGCTTACGTGAAGTCTAAAAAAGAGCTGAAGCGTGAAGAAAAAGAGCGCGCAAGAATGATGAAGGAAGAAGAACGGGAAATCCGCAGTGAAAACAGGGGAAAGAAGAAAAAGAAAAAAGCGGAGAAGCGCATGATACGTACCGGCGGTTTTGTAGATGAAATCGAGGAAGAAGATGACGAGTATACAGAAGAGCCTGTAAGACCTGTTTCCATGCAGAGCGCAGCAAGTGAAGCGCATGAGGTACTGAAAAAAGAAATTGCAGCAGCTACTTCAGAAGAGCCGGATCCCACAGCGGAATTAAGAGAAATGCTGGGAGAGATGGTCAGGGAGGAACCTGCACAGAAAGAGGAGCAGCAGAAAGAGGGCGCTGAAGAGGAAAACAGGGACAGTAATATTCCGGTAAGAAAGATGGCGATTCCTCAGTGGAGTGTTTCACAGCTTGCAAATCGTGCCAGATCAGCAGGAGATTCTCCGGAGATTATAAAAGATGATATTACAGAAGTTACTCTATTTGACTATTCCGATATTGTCGGGGAAGAGGGAGAAGAAGAGTAAAAGACCAACGGACTGTGTTTTGCAGTCCGTTTTTTTGTGCTATAGGAAATTGCTCCGTAATATTCCATAGCATAAAAAACGCTCCGCGCAGGAGCGCACTGCGGTGGAAAAGAAGTACGTTGCTAAAGCGACCCGCCGCAGGCGGAGAATCCTGCGAGCAGGATTCTTTCTTAGGGCAAAATCCTGCGAAAAAGTTTCTGTCAAAAAAAATTGAAAAAAATAAAAAAAATGCTTGCATTTAGTAAAAGCTTCGTGTATACTCATAACTGTTGTGACATGATAGCAATGAAGCGCGAGGTTGCTGCTTGAAAAAGCAGGTTTTCCGTGGAGCGAATGTCAAGTTAGAAAACTGACGACAAGTCACTGTACAAGTTCAGAAACCATCAGAGGGATGGGACGCGTAGAAGAGAGATAAAGACACGCGTGGAGATGTGTACAGTCGCCGCTTGTCGTACTGCTATAAGAGTACGAATAGGAGGAGACTTTTTTTATGGCAAATCAGGTAATGAGAATCACATTAAAGGCATATGACCATCAGTTAGTAGATGCGTCTGCAGCAAAAATCATCGAGACTGTTAAGAAGAACGGCGCAATGGTAAGCGGTCCGGTTCCGCTTCCAACAAAGAAAGAGGTTGTTACAATCTTAAGAGCGGTTCACAAATACAAAGATTCCAGAGAGCAGTTCGAGCAGAGAACACACAAGAGACTCATCGACATCCTGACACCGACTCAGAAGACAGTAGATGCACTGTCCAGACTGGAAATGCCGGCAGGAGTTCACATTGACATCAAGATGAAAACAAAATAATCATCTGGTGATTCCAAAGTTAATGCGCAAGCATTTATGCTATTTACTATATGATTACCGAAATGGTAATCCGCTATAAGGAGGAAAAACAATGAAGAAAGCTATTTTAGCTACTAAAGTCGGAATGACTCAAATCTTCAACGAAGACGGAACACTGATTCCGGTAACCGTTTTACAGGCAGGTCCATGTGTCGTAACTCAGGTTAAGACAGAAGAAAATGATGGATATGCAGCAGTTCAGGTTGGCTTCGGCGACATCAGAGAAAAACTGGTGAACAAACCGGAAAAAGGCCACTTAGAAAAAGCAGGCGTTGATCTTAAGAGATTCTTAAAAGAGTTCAGATTTGAAAACGCAGGCGAATATGAAGTAGGACAGGAAATCAAGGCTGACATCTTTGAGGCAGGAGATCACATCGATGCAACTGCAATCTCCAAAGGTAAAGGCTTCCAGGGTGCTATCAAGAGACACGGACAGTCCAGAGGACCTATGGCTCACGGTTCCAAATACCACCGTCATGCAGGTTCCAACGGTTCCGCATCTGACCCGAGTAAAGTATTCAAAGGCAAAAAAATGCCAGGACAGATGGGACATGTTCAGGTAACTGTACAGAATCTTGAAGTAGTACGCGTAGATACAGAGAATAACTTACTGTTAGTTAAAGGTGCTGTTCCAGGACCTAAAAAATCTTTGGTTACTATCAAAGAGACAGTAAAGTCCTTATAATGAGAAAGGAGGAGCATCAGAATGGCAAACGTAACTGTTTATAATATGGAAGGCAATGAAGTTGGAACAATGGAGCTGAATGACGCAGTGTTCGGTGTGGAGATTAACGAGCATCTTGTTCATCTTGCAGTTGTTCGTCAGCTTGCAAATAAACGCCAGGGTACTCAGAAAGCTAAAACTCGTTCTGAAGTAAGCGGCGGCGGAAGAAAACCGTGGAGACAGAAAGGAACAGGTCATGCTAGACAGGGTTCCATCCGTGCACCACAGTGGACAGGCGGCGGTATTGTATTTGCTCCGTCACCAAGAGATTACGAAGTAAAAATGAACAAGAAAGAAAGAAGAGCTGCTTTAAAATCTGCTCTGACTTCCAAAGTTCAGGAAAATAAATTAGTAGTAGTTGACAGCCTTGCACTTGCAGAGGTAAAAACAAAAGAGATGCAGAAGGTTCTCACAAACCTGAAAGCAGACAAAGCTCTTGTGATCACAGCAACAGATGACAAGAACGTAATTCTTTCTGCAAGAAACATTGAAAATGTAGAGACTGCAACTCCAAGCACAATCAACGTATACGATGTTATGAAACATAACACAGTTGTTGTAACCAAAGATGCTGTAGCATCCATCGAGGAGGTGTACGCATAATGGCTAACATTCAGTATTATGACGTAATCAAAAAACCAGTGATTACCGAAAAATCCATGAACGCTATGGGTGAGAAGAAATACACTTTCCTTGTTCACCCGGAAGCAAATAAAACACAGATCAAAGAAGCTGTTGAGAAAATGTTCGAAGGAACAAAAGTAAAAAGCGTAAATACCATGAACTTAGATGGTAAGAAAAAACGCCGCGGAATGGTAGTTGGAAAAACTGCTAAATCCAAAAAAGCTATCGTAGCTCTTACAGAGGACAGCAAGGACATCGAGATTTTCGAGGGACTTTGATCGAAAGCAGCAGTGATAACTGACGAGCGCAAACCTTGAAAGCAAGGCTTCTTCGAAAGATTCGGCGCTCTGTTATCGCGAATATACGCAGTCAAAAGCGTGATAACAAAGATTGAAAGGAGAAACATCATGGGAATCAAAACCTATAACCCATATACACCGTCAAGAAGACATATGACTGGTTCCGACTTCTCTGAGATTACAACAAGCACTCCAGAGAAATCCTTAGTAGTGTCTTTAAAGAAAAATGCCGGACGTAACAACCAGGGTAAAATCACAGTAAGACACCGCGGAGGCGGAAGCAGAAGAAAATACAGAATCATCGATTTCAAGAGAAGAAAAGATGGAATTCCTGCAACAGTAGCAACAATCGAGTACGATCCAAACAGAACAGCAAATATTGCACTTATCAACTATGCAGATGGTGAGAAAGCATATATCCTTGCTCCGGAAGGCTTAAAAGTAGGCCAGAAGATCATGAACGGACCGGAAGCAGAGGTTCGTGTAGGTAACTGCCTTCCTCTGGAAATGATCCCGGTTGGTACTATGATCCACAACATCGAGCTTCATCCTGGAAAGGGCGGACAGATGGTTCGTTCTGCTGGAAACGGTGCTCAGTTAATGGCTAAAGAAGGCAAATACGCAACACTGCGTCTGCCATCTGGTGAAATGAGAATGGTTCCGATCGTATGCCGTGCTTCTATCGGCGTTGTCGGAAACGGAGACCACAACCTGATTAATATCGGTAAAGCTGGACGTAAGCGCAACATGGGTATCAGACCTACAGTTCGCGGTTCCGTAATGAACCCGAATGACCATCCACACGGTGGTGGTGAAGGAAAGACCGGTATCGGTCGTCCAGGCCCATGTACACCTTGGGGCAAACCTGCTCTTGGTCTGAAGACCAGAAAGAAAAACAAACAGTCCAACAAGCTCATCGTAAGAAGACGCGATGGAAAAGCTTTAGCGAAATAATAAGGAGGATAAAGCATGTCTCGTTCACTGAAAAAAGGACCTTTTGCAGATGAGAGCTTACTGAAAAAAGTAGACGCATTAAATGCTGCAAACGACAAATCCGTTATCAAAACATGGTCACGTCGTTCTACTATCTTCCCGTCCTTCGTAGGACATACAATTGCTGTCCATGACGGAAGAAAACACGTGCCGGTATATATCACAGAAGACATGGTTGGACACAAACTTGGTGAGTTTGTTGCAACCAGAACATACAGAGGACACGGAAAAGACGAAAAGAAATCCGGCGTTCGCTAATCATCAGTAAAGAACAGCCGCCTGGCTGCGCCTGCAGTCAGGGGTTTCCATTAAAGATTCGAATATGACGAAAGGAGGCACTTTAAAATGGCAAAGGGACATAGAAGCCAGATAAAGAGAGCCAGAAATGAGAATAATAGAGAGACAAGACCGTCTGCAAAATTATCTTATGCAAGAATTTCTGTTCAG
>ERZ834859.1510-NODE-1510-length-24701-cov-3.647002_pt1 | contig 24701 bp, 36 predicted proteins | sample MGYA00519947_ERZ834859 | MGnify/ENA primary metagenome ERZ834859 (study PRJEB31850, sample SAMEA3708763) | human gut metagenome | biome: human gut; feature: human-associated habitat; material: faeces | place: China | collected 2014 ...
AAATGCAACAGTAGATGTAACACCAGCAATGGGACTAAAAGTTGTCTTAGAAGAATTAGGATTTAGAATTCCAGAAAATGATTTTTATATGACAATTCTTGAAGCTGATGATAGAAGAAACCCTAATAACATAAAAGGAATCTTTAGAGCTAAAGATATTAGCTATCATGGAAGTCCATGTTGGGAATATAAATTAGTTTCTACAGATGAAAGTAAAATCAAAGACTTTGAATTGGCCCAACAATTGTATAAAAATTTCAAAGACAAAGAAATTAAATTATAATAAAGGAGAAAAAACTATGAAAAACCAACAAAATTACATCAAAACTTTAGAAGTATTAGTAGAATCATTAATTTCATATGCACAAGATAATCATATGTATGAAAAAACATGTCCAGAAATCATCGAAGAATTAATTGATGATGGAACAGTGGATGAAGATACATTAAAACGAATCAATAAAGAACTCTTTGAAGAATACAAAGAATACACAAATAAATAATTATAATTATATTTACTAATTATCATTAAACATAAGTAAAAAAACTTATAAAAAAGTAAAATAAGGAGGTAAATTCATGGCAAAAAAAGTAATTTGTTTTATTGGTCCTAGCGGTTCCGGTAAAACAACTATCGTTAGACATCTTTGTAGAAATAGAAAATGCGGAGAAATTATTTCTACAACCACTAGAGCTAGAAGACCCTCAGAAAAACCAGGGAAAGATTATAATTTTGTATCAAAAGAAAGATTTGAATTAATGGATAAAATTGAATCCACCGAATACACTGGAAATTACTATGGCATTACAGCGGATGAAGTTAAAAATAAACTCAGTAACTATGAATATGTCTTTGCCGTAGTTGATTTGGCTGGATTTATCCATTTGAAGACTTATATTGAAAGGAATCATAACGTTCCAGTTTCTTCGGTGTTTATCAACGTCAATAAAACTCTATTGATTGAGAGGTTGATAAAACGAGGAGATTCTTCTAAAAATATTCTAAAAAGAATCAAAAATCTCGACAATGATATGAAATCAAAAGAATTTTGTGATGTTGTTTTTGAAAACAATAAGTCCATCATTAATTATGATAAATTGAAAAGATTAATCGAAATAGATTAGTTCTTTATAGAAAGAGGAAATATTATGAAAAGTTCTAAAGAAATAATAAAAGACTTAGAAGAAGAAGCTAAAAAACAAGGACTATCAAATCATCAATTTGATGAATTTGAAGTAACATGTGTCCATGCTTCTTTAGAACATAATAATTATAATGATGCTCTAAGATATGTTATTGAAGATATATGCTTTGAACAAGCTATTACTAGAGACATTGTTGTTGAATAGAAAAGAGACGAAAGTCTCTTTTCTTATTTACAAAAGAAGGGACAAAAAAGCCCACGATTTTAATCGTGGGAGTGTCAGACATTGACAATCAAAAATGAATATTATATAAAATATACACATTTTTATACGATAAATATTGAAAATCCTAGATTTCCAATATCTAGGTAGATAGGAGAAAAATATTATGGAAAAAATTATTAACTTAACACAACATGTTTGTTCTGCAGAACAAGCTACTGAAGGAGTTGTAGAACCTTCAAATAAAGGAGCTGTGCAAACAGCATTAACTTTTGTAGGGATGCCTACAAAGGAAGTAATTTCAAAAAGAGCAAATGCTCTAGCTGAAATTGCTGCTAAATCTGGATGTAAAAAAGCTATGATTGGCGGGGCTCCTTATCTTATGGGAACTTTAGAAAAAGCTCTCAAAGACAAAGGAATCACTCCACTATATTCTTTTTCTGAAAGAGTATCAATGGAAGTGGTTCGAGAAGATGGGACTACTCAAAAAACTTCAGTGTTCCAACACAAAGGATTTATCGAAGTATAAATCCTTTGTTTTATTGAGGTATATTTATGAGAAATTATAAAGCAAACTATGTGCCAAAATATTTTGGTGTGAATAGAACAAATATCAAACCAGCCAAAAGACTATTTATATGTGATGTTATCGAAACAAATTATAAGGATATTTATTTAATATTAAACAAAGAAGATACATCAAAAGAGTTATATAGCTATTCTAAAAAAATGAAAGTCTAGATAATAGTCATTTATGATTCGTAAGTGAGTCTATCCATAGGCTTTCACACACACTCACATTGAAAGAATATACAAAATATGATATAATAAAAAATGTATTAATTATAATAATTTCAAAAAAGAGAGGTAAAGTGAATGTTAGAATTTCAATTCAATGGATATAATTTAGATTTAGAAAAATTAGAAAAAGGAATCAATGTTTTTATTAAAAATCAAAAAATGACCAAGAAAAACACAAAGGTATATCTTAACGCAAATGACAAAATGGCATATTTTGTTGAAGAAAAAGGAACAAAAAAACGTGAAGAAAAAATGAATTTCGATTCATTAATGGCATTAGAACCTGTCATCGAAGTACGAAAAAGAGTCGCTGATAAAAAAGAATTATAGTTATATCACTCAAAAAGCATCCATTTCTAGTATAAAGGATTTATATAAACTCAAAAAAGAAAGTCCAATGGCTTTCTTTTTTATTGACATATTGTTCAAAACGACTATTTATGATATAATACACCTCGCAATAAAGTAGCTTATTTATTTCTACTGGGAGGTACAATATGTTATCAATAATGAATACCAGTATTTTTTTAGGATTTTTCCCACTTATATATGTTTTAAAAAAAGAAAACGAGACATTTTATAGTGCACTTAAAAAACGAGTCTATGTTTTTTGGGTGTATCTTTTAAGTGTCCCGTTTATTTTTGCGCGAATAAACAATGATACCTGGTTTTTAATTGCTGCAGGCAGAGGTATCAGAAAATATGGGTTTACCACAAAAGAATTTCTGTCTATGCATGAGGGATTGAAAGCTATTCAACAACAATACCCCGTTTCTGTTACCCTAAGTGTGCTTTATGATACTTTAGGACAATTCGGATTGATTCTATTTGCTGTTTTAACAGGCTTATTAGCGTCATTTGTTGGCTATAAATTATTTAAGCTTATTACCAAAGATTCAACAATCAGTGTAATTTTAACGTCATTTATGATGACGTGCTATGGATGGTTGGGATTTATTACTACTCGTCCCTATTTGCTATCAACTACATTTCTTGTTTTAGAAATTTATTTATTAGAATCTTATATTCAAAGCAAAAATAAACATTATTTAGTTGGCTTACCTATCGTTTCATTTCTAATGATTAATACTCATGCTTCAACTTGGGGTATGTTCTTTGTATTTTCATTACCATTCATTGTTGACATGATTCATTGGAAATTTAATATTCCAGGATATGATTATGATAGTTACAAAAAAGGACCAGTATTCTTTAGTTTATTTATTAGTTTTTTGATGGGATTTATAAATCCATATGGCATCAAAGCTATGACCTATGTCTTTAAATCCTATGGTATTAAAGAAATCAACGAATATGTCTTAGAAATGGAGCCTATATGGAAAGCATTTAAACCAATTCCTCAGTCGGCTGTAATATTCTTTGGATTATTCATTGTTTTAGGGATTATGATATACAGAATAAAACCCGCAAAAAAATTCAGAAATATCTATTTCATCTTAGGAACCGTTTTTATGGCAGTATTAAATTCAAGAAATCTTATTTTCTGGGTATTTTGCGCATTTTACTCGTTTGCTTACATTCTTTCCCCTAAAAACTACAGGCCTAGTGTAGAAAAGAATGAAAAACCTCAAAAAAGACTTCGAAAAACCGAAGAAATCATTTCACAAACCTATGAAGAACCAACAAAAATCTTTAAAAAGGATGATTTCAAAAGAAAGCTAGAAGTTGAGGTACAAAACCAAGAAGAAACAAAGAAAAAACAAGGAAAATTAAAAGGCAAAACGCAAGAAAAGAAAAACCAAAAAAAAACCTCAAATACTAAATGGATGAATCTTGTTTTGAAGGGTCTTTTGAGTGTTATCCTTGGATGTGCCGTGTATTTGAATACGGTAAGTATTGTTAACATTGTAAATACCTCTGTAAAATATACTGAAGTATTCAAATACATAAGGGCCCAAAAGAATGCAGTCCGTCTCTGGTGTAGTTACAATACGGGCGGACATGCCGAATTTTTTGGGGTTAAACCCTATATAGACCCTAGAGCTGAAATATATTTAAAAGCAAATAACCAAAAAGAAGATATATTTTTAGAATATTATCAGTTGATGAAAAATCCAGCTAAAAATTATAAAAAAGTTATGAATAAATATAAATTTACTCATATCTTTCTAAAAGATGAAGGAAAATTTTATAAATATGTAAAAAGAGATAAAAATTACAAAAAAATAATGGAAGAAGATGGCTATGTATTATATGAAGCCATAAATTATAAATAAAAAAATAGAGGTATAGAAAGGAGATGCAAAAAGAAAAAGTCGTAATTATTGGCGCTGGTCCGGCAGGACTATGCGCCGCATATAAATTATTAAGTGAAAGTGATAAATATGATGTCACCATTTTAGAAGAAGATAAACAAGTTGGTGGTATTTCTAAAACTATTAAGTATAAAAATAATAGAATGGATTTAGGTGGACATAGATTTTTTTCCAAAAATGAAACAGTTAACCAATTTTGGACCGATATGATGCCTATTCAAGGGCACCCTGCTGTTGATGACTTTCTTTTAAAACGAAAAAAAGAATTAAACATTGGTGGTCCAAATCCAGAAACTAATAAAAATACAATGTTAAAAAGACAAAGAGTGTCAAGAATTTACTACAATAGACATTTTTTTGACTACCCTGTTTCATTAAAAATGGATACTCTAAAAAATATGGGATTTGCAAATACCGTTAAAGTTGGATGTGGATATTTAAAGTCATGTATCGCTAAAAAACCAGAAGATAATTTAGAAAACTTCTATATTAATAGATTTGGAAGACCACTTTATGGAATGTTCTTTGAAGATTACACAGAAAAATTATGGGGAAGACACCCAAGTGATATTTCTGCAGATTGGGGCTCTCAAAGAGTAAAAGGGCTATCCATTACAGCACTACTTAAAAATATGATGCATAAAGGTGAAAAAGAAACATCATTAATTGAAGAATTTTTATATCCCGCATTAGGGCCAGGTCAATTATGGGAAGAAGTTGCAGGTAAAGTAACTGAAATGGGTGGAAAAATCTATATAAATTGTGCTGTTACTGATATTGTTAAAGAAAATGGAAAAATAAAAAAAGTAATTTGTGAGTCTTTTAAGGAAGTAAACGGAATCCAAGAAAGAAAGGAATATGAATTTGAAGGAGATATTATCATCAGTTCAATGCCTTTAAAAGATTTAGTTGTTGATATGAATGATGTTCCAGAAAACATACATGCTATTGCCAATGGGTTACCATATCGTGATTTTATCACTCTAGGTGTGCTTGTAGATAAAATTAAACTTAAAAATACGACTAATATGAAAACAATAAATAATATCATTCCAGATTGTTGGTTATATATTCAAGAGCCAGATGTAAAAATGGGAAGAATTCAAGTGTTTAATAACTGGTCCCCTTACTTAGTTAAAGATATGAATAAAGTTTGGATGGGATTAGAATATTTTTGCAATGAAAACGATGATTTTTGGAATATGTCAGATGAAGAAATGAAAGAATTTGCTATCAATGAACTATTAAAAATAGGTGTTATTGATGACGCAAAAGACGTTTTAGATACACATCGTGTAAGAGTAAAAAAGGCTTATCCAGCATATTTTGATACATATGATAATATTGACGAAGTTATTAAATATCTAAACAATATTGATAATTTATATTGTATTGGACGAAATGGCCAACACAGATATAACAATATGGACCATTCTATGCTTACTGGATTCTATGCTGCTGAAGAAATTATAAATAACACCAATAATAAAAATCGCGTTTGGAGTGTAAATACAGAGAAAGAGTACCATGAAGAAAAATAATATTATTCAATTCATTAAATATTGTTTTGTAGGAGGATTGGCCACAGTTTTTGACTGGGGAACCTATTCCCTCCTTCTTTATTGGAATATTGAATATCTCCTTGCTACTGCAGGAGGTTTTATAGTTGGTATTATTATCAATTATATTATTTCGAAAAAAACTGTATTTACAACAGAATCTAAAGTTGGCAAATATGATTTACTATTGTATTTTGTGATAGGACTTATCGGTTTATGTTTTTCTATTGCATTAATGTATGGATTTGTTGATATTCTAAGTGTTAATAAAATATTTGCTAGAATGATTACAACTGCCATCGTTTTAATATGGAATTTCTTAGCTAGAAAAGTGATTTATAAATAGGTCAATCCACTAATGGATTGGCTTTTTTTGTTCAGCTTGAAAATCTTCGGGGGGGGGGTGTATAAAATGGATAGTTTTAAGACTAATTTTTATGAGGTGATGTAAATGGACTATGGATTGAAACAGGCTTTAAAAGTACTAATAGCACTTGCTTGTGGTGTAAGTGTCACTGCAGCAAGTATTTCTATAAATAATAAGAATAATAGTAAAACATTGGAAAAGAATGAACAGATAAATGGAACAATAGAACCACCAAATTATACTCCCATTTCTAGAACTGAGTCTCAAGTAGGTAAATATGCAGATATCGATGGAGATGGAACTGTTGATGGCATTATCTTTGCTGATTTAGCCGTAGGCGGTAGTGGAATATATAATAAATACAATACTGAAGATTCAAATAGAAATGAAATGTGTGTTTATACCATTCCTAAAACATCAAATTATAAAGATTATTATATTTCAAAAAAATATACAGATAAAATAAATGGCACACAAGATGTTGTAACTATTTATGATAATAATCAAGGTACCAATACTAATGATAGATTTTATGTTATGAATTTAAATAATGTTTCATCTAAATATCTTTATTTCTATAAAAATGCAAATAGAAAAATTAATAACTATGATACATTAACTGATAAAAAGTTTGGAAGTGGAAGACAAAACACAATTAATATGTTAAATAAATGGAAGAATGATGGATTTGGGCAAAGGGATGATAATGACTTATGGAACTACATTCAAAATGATGTTAAAAAAGGTTGGTTCGTCCCCTCAAGTCAAGAACTAGCTGCTTTTGGGGATAACTTGAATATTTATGCATTGGATGCACCTACGAATATTAATGGGATATATGCAGACGGTGTTAAAGAGAGAAAATTAACTTCTTATCTTTGGTCATCAAGTTTAGCATCTTCATTAACGGCTTATGGAATAGGATTTTATTCCAAATGCATTTATGTCAATTGGTATAATACTGAACATTGTTCCGTTCGTTTAGCACGTACCTTTTAAATTTAAAATTATGATTTTTTAAAAAAAATATATTAAAATCGCCAGAAAAGTATAATATACATTGACACACACAGTTAAATATGATATATTAAAAGAGTAGTAAGGAACACAAATTCTTGAGTTACATAACGGATTTCGTATCACGGTGAAAACCTCGAAGCCAACGAGGCCGTGACAAAGCGGGAAACGGAATAACTCGAATAAGGATACTTTTCGAAGGTATTCCTTTATGAAATAGTGATATTTTGTAAGGAGGAAAGAAACTTTCCAAAGTAAGTTTTGTGCATCCCACTCTTCTTGTATAATGTGACGGACTACCGGCCCTGGTAATAGACGCTCAGTGAGAATAATCCTTGGAAAATGCTAATAGAAGTATTAGTAGAAACAATGGGAACTACTTAATAACAGGGTGCAGGCTGTTGTGATGTTGAGAAATCAACTATAACGGTAGAAACGTGCTTCAAGCCCAAGACAGTTCAGATGGAAATTAATTTATAAAGTTGGTAAAAGTAAAACAAATTTTATTTTTAATATTGCTGAATGGCGGGTAAGAATACATGTATCAATCATGTTTGGAATTTAGCGATGCATGTCGCTGGTGACGGAAGCTATAAGGTAGCTCCTTATAGTTCAGCCCGTAGCCTCCATGACAGAATAATACATTTAGAGTGAGCGAGTAAGTTGAAGGACTACGAATTTCGTTATGCAACTCAAGAATTTATTGCTGTGAAGCAATATTCCCTTACTCTTCCATAGATAAAATTCCTTATAAATAGAAGTCACACGCAGCTTCACTCTACATTTATGCGTGGCAACAAACGTTAACACCGTTTATTCTTTGAAAATGAACCTTTAAGGTTCTTTTTTCATGTATTTTTATTGAAAGCGAGGTTTTTTAATGATAAGAGATGGGTATATTTATACTTTTGAAGGAAATGAAGGTTGTGGTAAAACAACCGTTATAAATGAATTGGCTAAAAAATTGACTTCTGAAGGCCACGAAGTATTAATTACTAGAGAACCTGGTGGTAGTGAACTGGCTGAAAAAATCAGAAATATGATTATGAAAGAAGAAAAGTTAAATACATCTACAGAACTGATGCTATTTTTGGCTGCTAGATTAGACCATTTTAATAAAGTTATTCTTCCAGCACTTAAAGAAAATAAAATTGTATTAATAGATAGATTTATTGATTCAACATTAGTTTATCAAGGCATGGTTCCAGAAAATGCCTGCAACATAAGAATGATTTATAAATTCAATCAAATTTATTTTGGGGGAGTTTATCCTAACAGTATTAGATATAGTTTTTATTTAAGACTTAATAATGTTGAAGAAGGATTGAAAAGAATTTCTAATAATGCTCGAAAAACAAATAAATTTGATAATAAAAATTTAGAATTCCATAAAAAAGTACAACAAGCATACGATGAATTATATATGCCAAAAGTTCAAATCAATCGAGATGGGACAAGAGTTGTAGTAAATGCGTCAAATTCAATAGAAGAAGTTGTAAATGATATATATAAAGCGATGTCTAAATATTAGACATCTTTTTTATTGAAAACAACAACTTAATATAGTATATAATACATGATTTTATATACGTTTTTTTTTGAAAGGAGAAAATATTATGGCTAAACAATGGAGTAAGGTCATACCATTAGAAGAAGGACATATTACTGTTTCTGAAGTTATTATTAATGCGGAAAATAATAATTGGGATTTAGCAGAGATTAATTACGTGCCTTCTAAAAATGTTCAAAATAGCGTCAATCCTCACCCTATTCTTGAACCTATTAATTCTGATGTACTTGCTTCTTATGTTGAAGCTGTACCAGAATATTATGTTTCTTTGTTAATAGATGATAAAAGTATCTCTTTAAAAGAAAAGGAACAAATCCTAAATAAAATTTTAGGAAAGAAATAGTCTCTATTGAGAGACTTTTTTTATTGTCTTTTTTCTGCTTTGTGCTATATTTTTTTCACCAAATTGTACAAAAAAAGAGGTGTTCATATGATAAAAAAACTCTTTGGGATGTTTTTATGTTTTTTCTTGGTTTTTTCTATAACTGGATGTCAATTAATTAATAGAATTCCTATTGAAATAGATGCTAATCAATTTACTACTGCAATGGAAAATTATGATTTTAAAGTATATGATAATACTAAAACATTAAATTCAGATTTTGTTACAAAAAATTTGATAGCAATAAAAAATGAAAAACAAATAGAATTCTATCAATTTAAAAATGAAGATGATTGTAAAAAAAGCTATGAATCAACAAGAAATAAAATAGCAAGCAATCAACAATTAGTATCAGAAACACAAAACAAAAACTGTATAAAAACAGTTGTAACAACTCAAAAAAAGTATTATACAGTGGTAAAAATAGGAAAAGTTATGGTTTATTGTACATCCAATATTGATGTAAAAGATGATATAGATGCTATAGTAGCTAATTTTAATTTCTAATATTTTATTTGGAACGCATGCGTTCCTTTTTTGCTATATAGATATATAAAGCTAAATATGATATAATATAAAATATAAGGAGGGATTTTATGAATAAATTAAAATACTGCCCTATTTGTGGAAAAATTATGTATAGCGAAATTTATTATAACCATATAACAGGAAATAGTTATTTAAAATACTCTTGTGCCTGGTGTGAATTAGAAAAACTTATGAATGAATCAAGAAAAAGATTCTACAGAGGTAAAAATAATGAAGGAAAATATTAAGATATTAGACGAATTAATAACTATATTATTGAATAATAAATTAATAATTCCTTGGCAAAAGGAATATGCTAATCGACTTGGTGATATATTTATAAAATACAATATTTGTAAGAAAAATAAAAATAAATATGAAATAAGCAAAACATATCTTTCATTCCTTGATACTCCTGTGGGAAATTCCTTTAAAGAGGTCTTGGTATCTACTAGTTATCCAGATATAAATAATCTCATAGCTGAATATTTAGATGCCAAAAAAGAAGATATGAAAACAAAAAAATATAAATTATTGAAATCATCTACATTATCTTATAATCATACTTATGTTTATAAAATAGAAGCATTAAAAGATTTTATTATAAATGATAATCTTATTCATAAAGGAGACATTGGTGGTTATATTGAATCTGAAAATAATCTTTGCCAAAATGACTATTCATGGATATGCAAAGGAAGTATTGCCTCTGGTACATCTAAAATAAAAAACAATAGTTTTGTAGGTGCAGGTGTTGATATTTGTAATAATGTCATTATTGACAATACTTCTATAATAAAAATGCCCAATAAAAGTATTAATATACCTTTTGATAAAACGATAATAATTCGTAATGATGTACAACTAATCAATAGTGATATTCAAGGCAATATTATTTTTATAAATGATAATGCTAGAATTTCTGATTCTAAAATTCATGGGGAGCAAATTCGTATAATTAGAAATCCAATTATAAGTGCTAGCACCATTCGAAATAAAACCTTTATAAGTGATAATTCTTTTATAGAACATTCTCAAATTATCGAAAGTATTATTAATAATTATGTTGAAATCTATAATGAAAGCTGCATTGTCAATAGTCATATTTCTGAATCAGTATGGTTAGATAAAGCATATATCTCTTCATCTCAAATAAAAGGAAATAGAAAAATTCAAAATATTAATTTACATAAATATTATTCTTAGGAGGTGGTGTGTTATGAAAACTTATAAAATTTGGATATGCCATCAAATTCTAACGGGGAAAAAAAGAACTGTCCCCCATTACTATGAGGATGGTGTTTATTTTGATAATGAATATGAAACAAAACTTACTGATTGGACTGAATATAAATCAATAAAAGGATTAAGAAATCTATATAACGAATTTGGATATAGTGAAAATTTTATAAATAGTAGTCGATTTAGTTTTATAATAAAATGGTACAATGAATCACTTGCTTTTAGAAATAAATTTGAAAAAGAGTATTATAATTATCTAAATAAACAAAAACTTTTAAATGAAATGTTTGCTTTTCTAACAAAAGATAAAATTTCTAAATTTGAAACAATTACTAAAGAAGATTTTAAAATCAAGTTTGATTTTATTCCAAGGGATAATTTAAAAGGTAAAATTATTGGTACATACTATTGTATATCAGATGAAAATAACTTTTTAATTAATTACAATAAACTTATTGAAGATATCAATAAAAAAAATCATAAAACAGAATATGTTTCTTCTTATGTGAATCCTTTTAAAAAAGCAAGTCAATCTAAAGGATATACACGTTATGGGAATTATCACTGGGGACACCCTGGTAATAAACTTTGTAATGAATTGAAACAATCCGTAACTCCTCAAGAAATTGAAGAGACTTTTTATGATTATGGAATTCGTTTAAAACCATATAAAAATAAACGTTATGATTTGCATGGTCATTTGGCATATGATGATTTTGCTACTAAACATGAAAGAAATTGGAAAAAATTCAGAAAACATCAATGGAAATAAATTCAAATCCACTAGTGGATTTGAAAAGGAGAAATAATGGAAACAACAAATAAATATATTAATCTAGATGAAACTCAATCAGAAACAGTTAAATTAAATACACAAGCAGGTGAATTAGAAACAGCTATCAAAGAAACTCATTATATTCCTTCACAACACGCTGCAGAAAGATTTGCGGAACGTGTATGGGGTTGTACTACCCAACCAGAGAAAATTAAGCAAGCAAATCTTCGAAGTGAAGAAATTCGAGTATTCTTAAATAAATTATGTACATATGGAGAATGTGTTTATCGAGGTAAAATTCGTCAATACAATGAATGTCTTGTTTATAAAAAGGATAACTGGATTGTATTAGTAAGTCCGTCCAATAACAAAATAATTACTTGCTACCCTATCAAACTAGGATTAGACGAGGAATTTGATAAAAAGTTCGTAGATGGAATGAGTAAAAAATTACAAGAAGCAACAGAAAAAAACTGGATATAGAAATTAAGATTGAAGAATCTAATAAGGAATTCAATAATAAAATTAAAGAAAACAAAGGAAAAATAAATGAATTAAAGAGTATTATTAAAGTATTAGAAAATGAGAATGAAGGATTGCAATTATGTATTGATAATAGTGATGCAGATTTAAAGAAAGCACAGCTTGATATCGATAATATTATTGATAGTTTAACCAAAAAAAATAATACCTAAATTCAAATCCACTAGTGGATTTGAGGATTTTATTGACTATTTGTAAAAATGTGTTTATATAATTATATAGGATTAGGTCAGTAAGTGTACGTCACTCTGGCCATTTTCATTTTATAAAATAGCATATATTGTTATAATGTACCTAATATGATATAATCTATATAGGTGATGTGATGAAGCAAATAAATTTAAAAGAGCTCTGGAAACATGAAGCATTGGATTTTACTCCATGGTTATCTAAAACAAGAATTATTCCAGATATACTAAAAAAAATATATCATCAACCTTTTTATTTATACAAAACAGAATGCCCTGTTCAATCTTACAGATTGGATATGCTATATTCCTCAAGTAATGGAGATTCAGTAATTATAGAAAACCAATTTGGGCTAAGCGATAATAAGCATCTTGGACAAAATATTGTTTATTCATCATTAACTAAAATTAATAAAGTATTATGGATATGTGAAGATATTTCTCTTGAACATCGTTATATTTCCAAAGAATTTTCTAACATTGATATCATCCCTGTTAGTTTTCATTTATATAAAGAAGATAATGATTACTTACTAAAGGTACATGTTTATTCAAATATTAATAATTGTTTTGTATATAAAATTAATAGTAACTTAGAAATTACTAAAATTTCTAATTAGGAGGTGCATAATTTGCAAGATTTTACGGAATTGCAAGATTTGTGTGAAAAGCATAAACAAATCGTTAATATTATTCAATCTTTACAAGAAGCTGCTAATAGCCAAAATAAAACTGAAATTACTATTTTGGTAACTGCAGGAATAAAAACTAAAATCGATTTAGATACATCAAAAGAAACTGATAAGCAAACTCTTTATTCATTATTAAATGGATACAGACAAGTGGAAAGAGAATTGTCTCAAAAAGTAAATAATTTTTTCAATCATAATTAAATAGAAAATTCAATTTTAAGAGGTGTTTATTATGGAAATTAAGACTGTTTGTAATTTAAGAAACAAAAACTTTAAAGTAAGTGATGCTATGAATACTTATATGGAGGATAAGATTTCTAAACTAAGAAAATACTCCGAATCCCTATCGAACGTCCAATATACAGTAAAAATCAAAGACGTTCTCCCTTCTGAAAAGAACCTTAAAGTGACTATTTCAGTTGATTCGTCGTTTATTCATAGTCGTGCAGAAGCTATTCATACTGATTTTTATACAGCATTTGATGAGGCATGTTCTAAATTAGAAAGAAGTATGAGAAAGCAAAAAGAAAAAACTAATAAAAAACAAAGAAAAGCCTTAAATAAAATTGTAGAAAACCTAGAAAACACTAAAAATATCGATACTAAAAAGAAACCGAAAATGAAAGAAGTTGAAATTAAACCAATGAGTCTTGAAGAAGCTATTCTTCAAATGAACTTAATGGATTATGCTTTCTTTATGTTCTTAGAAGCTAAATCTCTTACTTATCAGACTGTTTATAAATGCAGTAACGGAGATTATTGTGTTCTTATAGGTATAGAAGTTTGATAAATTTTGAAGGATTCCTCCCTGTTGTTCCAGAGATTTTAACTACCGTAGTTTTCTATCTCTCTACGGGAGGTCTTATTATTTCATTTAGCGGTTTAATTTTAGAATTTTTATTTAGAAAAAAAGTAAGTAATGTTACTGATAAAATGAAATTATTTGGATTTTCTGTTGTTTTGATTTCACTAGTTGTTTATACAGCAACACTTTCCTATTATTCAATTACATATTTTATTTAAATCCACTAGTGGATTGGAGAGGATTATGGATAAAATCAAAATAAAACTATTTTCAATATTAAAAAAAATCAAAGATTTAAAACATAAAAATATAAAATTGTTTACGATACTTTTACTTATTATTTTAATAATTGTATTAGTGCTTTTAGGAATTTTTGGGCCTAAAGGAGAAAATCAGCAAAGTACTGTGTCCTTACTTAAGGTTGGGAATGGAAATTGCATGGTTATCCAAAGCGGCGATGATATTTATCTTTATAATGCAGGAAGTGATAAAGAAAATGAAACAGCTATCGAAGATTATTTGGAAAGCAAAAAAATCAAACATGTTAATGGATTAATTTTAGCAAATAATAAGAAAAACAATATCAATAGAGCAAAAAAGATTATCAATATATACAAAATCAAAAAGGTTTATATGTCATCTTTCGGTGATAATAATTCTTCTTACTTATCCTTGTTAGATTTTTTAGATAAAAATAAAAATATTAAAGTCGATTATCCTAATATGAATGATGAAATATCTTTAGCTCATGGTTCTATTAAATTTATTCAATCAAACAATAAATATGAAACTTTGGAAGATGCAAGTCTATGTATTGAATATAAAGATGATAGAATGTTAAATGTCTATGCTATGGGAGATGTTACTCCTATAGCCGAAAAAGATATAATTAAAAATTATATCAAAAAAGAAGAACCAAAAACTCAACAAGTCAATTATGTTGTAGTAAGTAATCATGGAGGGAAAAACACATCAACTTCAGATTTGCTTAAATCATTAAATTGTAATACTGTTTTAATATCATGTAAAAACTCAGATTCATTACCAGTGGATGATTTAAAAAAATATTTGTCTGATATTCAAGGCTTTTTCTATGATACAAAAAATTCTAATATCGAAATTAATTCTATTAAGGATTCTGGTGTAAGTGTTTCAACTTCAGTTACACCTGTTGATAAGGATAAAATTGATACAAATTATGATAGATATGAATCAAGAGAAGAAGAAATCAAAACACATAAATATGTAGGTAATAGAAATACATATTTGTTTTATGATAATACAAATCCAATTGTTAAGACAATCAGTGATGGTAATATAACCTATTTTGAAGATAAGCTTTCTGCTGAAGCCAATGGTTTTAAATACATGCCAATGGAATAGTCAAATCCACTAGTGGATTTGATATTGTTGAATTTCTCTATAATAAATAGTACAATTCTTTTAGAATCCTACCGGATTGGAGGTCTATCTATGTCAAATGTTCAAATTGATTCAAAAAATATTTCAACTATTTATAATGAAGATGAAATCAAAATTATCGAAACATTTATCAAGGAGCTATTAGAGAACATTTCTCCAACTTGCTCTGCAGTAGCTAAGTTGTCTGCTATTAAAACAAATGAATCATATACATTGATAGTTAACATTTCTACAATGAAAATTTCATTTAAAACAAGAGTGACTGCAAAAACAAGGAAAGAAACAATAAGAAAATTTAAAATTCATCTTACTAAGGAAATCGAAAGAAATAAGACAAAATTATAAAAAAGAGAGATATATAAATCTCTCTTTTTATTTAATCATTTTCAGCTTTTAGTTTATTCTTGAATTATTTTAGAGTCAGTTAACTGGCTCTTTTTTTATAAAAATTAATTTATTCAAATCCACTAGTGGATTTGAGAATATAAATATGTTAACTTATAAAATAGAAAAATTTCATAACACTATATACATTGACGTATACTTTATGACATGTTTTATAAAAAAGAGGAAAGGAAATGATAAAATTAATTCAAATAAATGACAATAGAATTTTAATTTCAAATGTAGTTAAAAAAATTGAGACATCATATCCAAAGAAAATCAACCCAATGTCTCCATTATGGCATTTTGTATGGATAGCAAAAGACAATATGCAATTTTATTGTAATGAAAATATCAATGATAAATATTCATATTATTGGTTCGATTTATATGATACAAATATTAATGATGAATTTTTAGATATAGCAAAAAAAATGAACAAATTTAATGAACAAGTAATTTTTAAATGCAAATTAAGAAAAATACAAATAGGGTTACATATCAATAAAACTAACAATAATCACTCTTTAATATTAAAAACTATATATAAAGATTATTTTTCAATTCATGAAATAAACAATAATGATTTCCCTGCTTTTTCAAATGGCAAAATTGGAATAGATTATCATTTGTATGAAAATTTAGATATATGGAATTATAAAAGAAGTAAGAAAAGTTCAAAAGCTTATAAATGTACAATGAAGGATTTTTTCTATTTTCAAAAAGAATCCTTAGAACGAACTCTATTTTGCAAATTATTTGATTTATGGGGAAGTGAATATAATATTTGGAAGGACTTATCAAAAGATTATAAAAAAGGAACAGTTTATAGTGCAATTCCTTTGGATATTATTTTTAAATCTCATAATAGAAAAGAATTAATAGCATTAAGATATGGAAATGAAAATGCTTATAATAGAAACAATAGAGAAACAATTGGAAAGGGAATTTTCTTAGCAAGAGTTAAAAGAATCATAGAGCCTAACGATTTCAATTTAATTATGAATATTTCAGAAAAAACATTAGGAAATACTTTTATAGGTAGAGACAAAAGAGAAACTGTAATGGAAGTTTATGATTTTTTGTTTAATAAGTATCCTTGGATAAAAAAATATAATTCAGTGGCATCTTATTTAATATGGGATTGTATAGTAAATAAAATTAAAATCAGATTAAATTTTAAAAATGAAGATGATTTTATTAAATGGAAGTTACAGGTATATTTGAAAATCAATACACATAAAAATAGAATGCATTTTAATAAAAACTATCCTATAAATCAATTAAATATTGATGATTTTTCTATAATAAAAACAACAAAAGATTTAATTAAAGAATTCACTAAACAGAAAATGGATTTAACCTATTTTATAAAACATGTTAATCAAGGTAATATGGCTTTTTATAAATATTCTTATCACCATAACAATTACTTGCTACTTATTGGGGCACATAAAAATAGTTATAGAATTGTTGAATTTTATAAAAACACTAAAGAAGTTCCAAAAAATTCTAAAGAATATAAATATATTTCAAAACTAATACATAAAAAAATTTAACAATCCATTAGTGGATTTGAACTATTATAAAAAAATCTTCAGCAACCCTTAAAAAATCCCAAAAAGAAACTATAATATCATTGCTTATAAAAAAAAGAAAAAACTAAGAAAAAACCTCAAAAAATCAACAACAAAAAATAAAAGCCCCAAAAGAGGCAATAAAAAAACACAAAAAAATATTTATAATAGATTAATTGTAGATAGCTTAAAAAAATAAAAACTATAAAAAAACATAAAAATCATAAAAGAATTAAAACCCATAAAAGACTAAAAAACTAAAAAACTAAAAAAACCTTAAAAACAGCAAAAAAAGAAAATGTCTTGGGATTGTTGAAAGAATGTTGGAGGTAGTGTAAATGGAATTGTTTTTGATTCTTTTAAGTGGTATTGGATTTGTTGTATTAGTAAGTGTTGTTGTTAAAGCAATTATCAAATCTGGATATTTGGATAATAGAAATAAATAAATTAGTGAGGTGATGTAAATGGAAAATTATAGCTTAATTATCATTTGTGTTTTGTTATTTGGATTTTTGGGTGTATTAGAAATAATTTACAAATTTGATGAAAAAAGTGAATCAAAAAAATCATTTAATGTATATGTATATAAAAAATTCAAATATATATCATCTGAATTTAAAATTGCCAAAAGACAAGGAAATTTTAATTCATTTCCATTGATGGAAAAAAATCTTGAATCGTATGCAATGTTAATGGAAGATATTGCAATTGACTACATAGATATATCCTCTTTGAAAAAACAACTAAAAATCATTAATGAATGGGAAGAAAAACACCAAGAAGATTTACAAAAAGAATTTGAAAGAAGTATAGCTACTCATAATTCAATTAAAGAAATATATAAAGAAAAAGAAAATATTAAAAGTGCTGTTTTAAGTGCGAAAAGAAAATGAAAATAAAATAAAAAAAGAATCATACTTCATCAAGTGAACTGTCAAGCTGACACTCCCACGATTGAAATCGTGGGGTTCCTTGCTCTATTTCTGTGTGAATATAAGAAAATAGATAAAACTAAAAAGTCCGAAGAACTACTAGGAACTATTTATATATATGAGGGAAACAAAGATATAATTGTTAATATGTTTTCTCAAGATAAATATGGCAGAGACAAAAGATATACCAATTATATTGCTATAGAAAAAGCAATCAAAGAATTAAGAAAAATATATCCTTCCGAAACTATTATTGCTGCATACAAAATTGGCTGTGGATTAGCTGGAGGAAATTGGAATATCGTTAAAGAGATATTAGAAAGATATAATATTGCTGTATCAAAAAATATTATATTCATCTAATATTTTTTTAAATAAGTAACGATTATATAACATATTCCATTATAATACATAATATGATATAATAATAAAGACAACTCAATAAACGATGAAAGGAGAAGAATTATGAAAAAATGTCCAGTTTGTGGGGCAGTAATCAATGAAAACAATATGAATCGTTGCTCTAGATTTCCAATATGTACATATGTTGGAAAAATGGAAACGCAAGAAATTCATGATATTAATGAATACGTTGTATTTGACTTAGAAACATCTGGGTTTTCTAGAAAAGATGACCGTATTATTGAAATTGGTGCTGTCTACGTTAAAAACGGTGTAGTTGTGGATAGATTTTCCCAATTATGTAGTCCAGGATATAAAAATGGTAAAAAAGTTTTTATTTCTGCCCGAATTACAGAAGTTACAGGCATTAGAAACCAAGATTTATTAGATAAACCAGAGGAAAATGTCGCTGTTAATGACTTTTCAAAATGGCTATCTGATTTGCATTCGAATTCTATTGTCGCTATAGCTCATAATGGAATTAAATTTGATATTCCATTCCTAAAAGAAGCTTGCAAAAGAGCTGGAGCTAAATTCAACTTTAGTTACATCATTGATACTTTAGAAGTTGTCAAAAGTATTGGGTATGTAGATAAAGGCATTTTACCAAATAGTAAGCAGGAAACATTAGCTAATTATTTTGGCATTGAATACGATGCACATAGAGCTGTAAATGACTGTGAAGCTTTAGCAGAAATATATAAGCATTTATTAAAGGACTGTAAGTATTTCACAACGAAAAAAATTTAAAATAGGATGGAAGGGAGTAATGGTACAAAGTAAATTTTTTATTGATAAACAATTTGAACAAGAAAGTTGGGCGTATTTAAAAGAAAGTGAGATTTTTTATAATGACTGCATGAAGTTGATTGCAGAAGTTAAACAAAGAGAATTTCAAAAAATGGGTATGGACACAGTATGTTTAATTAACGGAGAAGTTAAAACTGTTGATGTTAAAGCAATGGCTGGAGTCTTACCTACATTTTCTCAAGAATTAAAAAATATCACTTCTGGAAATATCGGTTGGCTTTTAAATGATGAATTAAAAACAGATTATTATTTATTTGTATATCATCATATTGAAGGCGGAACTGGAAATTATTCAAGAGACAAAGCCTTACTTACTAGAGAGAATATCAAGTATACAAAAGCAATATTGATAGAAAAAGAAAAGATTCTTGAAATTATTAAGGAATCAATTGGATTAAATAAAGAAGAATTAAGGGAATTAACTCAAAGTATTGAAACTGAGTTCAAAGAAACCGGTGAAACAAAATTTCAATATAAAGATAATCATTTAATTCCTTATAAAAAAGGTCAAGAAACGTGTTATTTTGTTGTTTCTAAATACATTAAGGAGCAACCTATCAATTGCATTGTTAGACGTGATGCTTTAGAAGAAAATGCTTTAAAAGTCTTCGAAATCAAAGAGTAGAGAGATGTTTTACATCTCTTCTATTTTATCGTTTTTTTTGAGGTTTTTCGGAGGTGATTTTTTGAAGAGTAAAAGACCTCGTAAATTCAAAATTACAATAAGACAGATTGTTGTAATTGTTTTATGTATATTAATGGTTTTACCTGCTTTGATGCTTCCTGTAATGGGACTCGAAGATAACCAAACTGTTACAATTGTTTTAGACCCTGGACATGGTGGTAGCGTAGAACAAAACAAAATAAAGAATCAAGCTGTTGGAGCAGAAAAGTATGGTGTAGAAGAAAAAAATGCCAACTTAAAAATTGCTCTTTTTTTAAGAGATGAACTTAATAAATATCAAAATGTAAATGTTTATTTGACAAGAGAAGATGATTCAAACTCTCTAACACTAAATGAACGCGCTTCTATTGCTAAACAATACAATCCAAATATTCTTATATCTTTACATAATAACGCTTGCGAGAGACACGATTCTAACGGTTCTGAAGTGTATGTGCCTAATGGTATTAAATATAGAAATAGTATGACGCAATTAGGAAATTTAATTTTAAATGAATTATCAACTTTAGGTTTAAAAAATAATGGTGTAATGACAAGAACAGGCCATAAGGATGTTACTTCTACCGACCCAACTGTGCAATCTACACAAGAAACAGCATATTATTCAGATGGTACTGTATCAGATTATTATGGAATTATTAGACATAGTTATAATTATGGTTTCCCAGCAATTATTGTAGAACATGCCTATGTAGATAATTATAGCGATGCCGTAAACCATCTTTCAAATGATGACCAATTAAAAGCTTTGGCACAAGCTGACGCGAAAGCAATCGCAGAATATTATGGATTAGCTATCCAACCTTTAGAACCTATTATTCAAAAAGATGAGAATGAAGAGAAAACAGAAAAAAAACATAAAAAGAAAGTTCAAATTATAGATTTTATGAAAAAAATATTAAAAAATTCTTTGGAGGACTAAAATGGAATATTATAGTGGATTAAGTATTACAATTTATTCAATCGCAACAATTGCATTAATATTATTTGCATGGAATGTGGAAAAAAGAATTTTAGATGATGAAGATATACCTAAAAAGAATAAAATCATAAAAAGCATTTTAATAATAATCGTTTTATTTCTTACCTTAATAGTTTATTTGTCATCAATTTGTATACCTGCTACAAATAAAAGTATTATTGAAACAAACGAATTAATTCCTCAAACCAATGAATATGTTGAATATAATAATTCTTATGTTTCATACTATGAAGAAGGAGAATTAATTAGAATTCACTTAAATGAAAATACGAAAGTATATTTAGATAATAATGCTAAAAAATATAAAACGATTGAAGTAGAAAGAAAAATATATACAAACTTATTTGGACAAATAAAATATAATAATGTTTCTGAAATTTATTTAAAATAAAAAAAGCTATTCATTATGGAATAGCTTTTTTACTTTTCTTGTTTCTTAAAAGTATTCAAAAAATGCAAACCAAAATAGAGTTGTTTCCTAGTCACATTGATTATATCGATATAATATGATATATTTAATTTAGTAAAAAAGAGGTAAAAAAATGAAAAAGAAGATTACATGTATTATTTTATTTATTTGCATTATATGCGGTTTAGGCGGAATATTTTATTATCAAGCAAATCATGAATCTATCACAACTTTAATTCCAAAACACAACGACAAGTCCTTAACTTACTCTTCAATAGTATTAAAATCAAAAGGAGATAAGGTTTATCAAATATCTCAAATAACAAAAACAAATTTAGCCCACTATAATGAAGATGAATTGCAAACCTGGATTAATGAATTAACTGATAATTATAATCAATATAAAGGAATTAATTACACTGCTAAAAAAACCAAGAAAAAACTTATAGAAACCATTACAGTTGATGTAAATAAAGCTAATGCTGAAGCTTTTGAAATTTTAGGTATAGACATATCTTTACCTAAAAATAAAGATTCTTCTAAAATAAAAGTAACAGTCAGTTTAAAAGAAACTGTAAAAAGCCTAAAAAAAGAAGGTTATAAAATAAATAAATAAAAGGAGATAAAAAAATGAATCAAAATAGACTTACATATAAAAATTCTGTATCTGCAAATATTTTATTAAGTTCCGGATATGACGAAGAAAAGAAAAATATCAATTGTTTATTATCAGATGTGACAGTAAATTCTGAAATGAAAGCAGACTTTGTATTAGGATTATTTATTAATTTTTATGAAGAAAATCCTAAAAGTACTATTTTTGTCGTTTTAAGAGAATGCCCAAATGACACATCAGTAACACAGGCAAATATTATTCCTGTTTTTTCCGGAGAAGTCCCTGCAGATAAAAATTTTGGTACAAAAAAATTTCAACATATGTTGAATTTTAAAGATTTTCCTTTTCCAAAGGATGGAAAATATATCTTTGAATTATATTGTATAGATACCGATAATTCTCCAAACTATTTAAAAATGCCTTTTGTTCAAGCCTACGAAGATTTTTCAAATAAAAATAGTCTAATAGACACTTTTGAAATTAATGTCAAAAAAGCAAATTAAAGAGCCAATCCCAAGGCTCTTTTTTTTTGAAGCAAATAAAAAAATAAAAAAATATGAAAAACACTTGCAAAGTTTTTTTTAATGCGGTATATATATGCCCGTCGAAAGAAGTAAATAAAAAACAACAGTTTTTTAACATATAGAGTCAAGAATATACCGAAGAAATTTTTTATTACAACGGAGGTAATTCTTAGATGGATTTTAGTATTAAACAAGCTTTAACAGTAGTAGTAGTATTAGTATGTGCAGTAGCAGTTGCAACAGCAATTGTAATGACTAATAAAAACAATGAATCTACTAACACTAAAAATGATAACTTATGGAACTCTATCGGTACTGTAGATGCTAACGGAAACGTTACTCACTAATACAACTAGATAGACAAAATTAAGAGTAAATTCATTTAATTAAATATAAAAACTAGGATGCAAATCCTAGTTTTTTATTATATAAAAAGCAATCATTTGCAATGTTACATTGACAATATATACGCAATGGAGTATATTATAAATTGATTATGATATACGATTACTAAAACTAAATATTATTGTGATGATATGTTTTTTCGTATTTTCATAGTTATTTATAAAAATTTAAACAAAGTGCGAAAGGAGATATTAATTATGGCACAATTACAAACACAAACACATCAAGGAGCAGCAGAATTCAATCTTCCAAAGATGAATATCTATACGTTTGCTCAAGAAAACGGAGGAAAAACAGTTGCGAACGCTTTTGTTCATACTGGGTTATTTAAATATAACGGAATCCGTGTAGTTGAAGGTAGCAATGGTAAATTTATTAGCATGCCTTCTCAAAAAAGTAATCAAACAGGAGAAGATGGAAGACCTGTTTATTACGACAGATTCTATCCAGCTTCTAAAGAAGCTCGACAAGCATTAACTGATGCTATCGTAGCTAAAGTTGAAGGGAAAGAATCTGAAAAAGTAGATTTGGATATGTATTCAAAAGATGAAATCCAAATTGAAATTAATATGAATAAGGATGAAAATGGTAATGCGACTGTTAAAAATGGGGTGTTAGCTACCGTAAAAGTAACAACACCATTAATGGTACATCCTTGGATTCAAGTAAGAGAGAATCCAAAAGAAGCAGATGATTACTTCTTGAGTTTCCCCGCTTATAAAACAAATAAGCAAGACGAAAATGGTAAGGATATCTATAATAGATATTTTGAACCATTTAATGGTGCGGCTAGAGATTTCTTGAATAAGATTATTTTTGAAGCTCTACAAAAAGAAATTGAAGGGTAAATAATGTAAAAAGAGAGCTTTTGCTCTCTTTTTTTGTAAAGAAAGGAGAACTAAAATGATTTATAAAACAATATCCCCTACTGAATCACAAGTAGGCAAATATATAGATATCAATGGAGATGGAATTCCAGAAGGTGTTATATTCGCTGATTTGGCTGTTGGTGGTGAAGGACAATGCCTTTTGTATCATAGTGAGAAATATAAAATACCATTTATTAAAGGGGGGGGTTAAAAAGTTATATTATTACAGGAACGTTTGAACATAAAATTAATGGGAAAAAGGAAGTATTGTCCCCCACTTTGGATGGATTAGATAGATTTTATGTATTAGCATTCGAAGATGTTTATACAAATTCAAAAACATGGCAACTTTTTTCTATTTATGAAAATGCAATAAATACAAAAATTGATTTATCAGCAAATTTAACTCAAAAAGAATTTGGCTCAGGTTATAAAAATATGCTTAACATGATGGAATCATGGAAAAATGAAAAATATGGAGAAAAGAATTTCACTGACATATGGGGACATATTCCGAATAATCATAAAAATCAATGGTTTCTCCCTTCAGTTGCAGAATGGTCTGCAATTA
>ERZ834859.1511-NODE-1511-length-24685-cov-4.389850_pt1 | contig 24685 bp, 19 predicted proteins | sample MGYA00519947_ERZ834859 | MGnify/ENA primary metagenome ERZ834859 (study PRJEB31850, sample SAMEA3708763) | human gut metagenome | biome: human gut; feature: human-associated habitat; material: faeces | place: China | collected 2014 ...
ACGACATTATGAACATACGTTACCCAATATACGAGGGAGTTTATCGAATACTTACCTCAAGTCGCGGTTAAAGCGCAGCAAGGCGCCGTTGTATTCCGCATAGGCCGCCTCACCCGTTTTCTTCCCGCTCAGAAACGGGAACAGGTAAGGCGAGTCCTTGTCCGTGCAAACCGCCAACTCATCCAACAAGAGCCGTACATCGGCCGGGATCTCCACCCGGATGAAAGACCCGCTCTTCTGACGGTGGTACGACAAGACCCCGTCCTTGACATTCTCTTTCCGCAAATGGGCGAAATCCACGAACGCCATCCCGCTGAACGAGAACATCAGGCAAAAACACAGCTGGGTTCTCCGCATCTCCGGCTCAACTCTCGGAGTCCCCATCAACGAGCGCAAGCTATCCAGAGGCAACGCCTTCTTCCGCTTGCTCTCCACGCCTGTAAACACCCCCTTGAACAGATTCGGGATATACGAAACCTCGCCAGCCTCCACCGCCAAGTTATAGATATGCCGGATTCGCCGCATATAGGTGGAAACCGTATTGCGCATACAGCCCCGCTTCGACAGCCATGCCTGATAAAGCAAGAGCCTCTCTTTGTCTATATAGGCATAAGGGATTTCCTCCATCCCGCAAAAACACTTGAACGAGCGTAAAGCGTCCAGATAACTCTTCGCCGTGGAATAACGCCCCACCTCACGAAGGTGGGCTATATAAGCCAACATACCCCCCACCACGTCTTCTTTTTTCATATAAATCCTCCTTAAATCCTTGTTTATTCTGTTATCTTTTATTTAATCATGTCAACACCATTAACATTGGGACGAACTGTTCGTCCCGCACTTTATTTTATTAATCCGACCTTCACCGCCGTTAATCTAAGAAAAAGAATACATGAAAAATGAATTTAAAATGTCCCTTTTCGCAGCCCCGATCTCACCGGTCAAAGATAGCCTAACGGGACGAGTATCACGACCGGCTACCGTATATCCCAGTCGAGAAGTCACCTTACAGGAGGTGGTCCGACTCATCACCGGCGATCCGGCCCTCGAACGCCTCACCCGGCAGCTCCGCCTCCCGCTTGAGACGGGTGACAAGGAACGATTCAGCGAGCTGAAACGGCAAACGCTACCGTATGTCACGCCTTGCGGGACTTTCTCATACCGGAAAAGCGATCGGCTCCTGGCCCCGAGCGGATTGGTGGTAGTGGATGTAGACGGATTGGACTCTACCGCGGAGGCGGAAGCCCTCCGAAGACAGCTGTTCGACGATGCCTACCTATGCCCCGCTCTCTGCTTCATCAGCCCGAGCGAACGAGGCGTAAAGGCTTTCGTCCCCTATCCGGAACATCCCGGAAACGAGACACCCACCTATATCTCCGAGCATATCCTAGGCGTGATGAACTACGTGGAATATGTGTATGGCGACGGAGAGACGCGAGGCTCCCGGAAAGTAGACCCGAGCGGCAAAGACATCGTCCGCTCCTGTTTCCTATGTCATGATCCCAATGCGCTCTTCAGGATTTGAAATCATAACTCATAAATGATAAATTACATGTCAGACAGTTTATCCCGCTTAGTAGAAGCGGTTCGTTCGGCGGGTGTAGATATCGCCCCCGGATATTGTGAATACGTACGCTTGGCGTTTGCCATCGCCAACGATTGCGGCGAGGCAGGACGAGAAGGTTTCATCGCCCTGTGTTCCCTATCGGTGAAGTTTAACCGGGAGAAGGCCGAACGACTTTTCTCCAACTCCTTGAAAAAGGGAGACCACAGGATACACCTCGGTACGGCCTTCCACTTGGCCGAACTGGCGGGCGTACGCCTGGAGCCTCCAAGCCGCCCCCGCGATACGCACGCAAGTAATGCAAGTAATGCAAATAATGCAGCACCTGTTTCCCACACACGTGCGTGCGATAATAATGTAGAGATCGAGATCGAGGAGCAGGTCGATCCGTTCACCCACCTGCCCTTCTTCCCCGAGGGGCATGAGTGGCCCCGGATGTTGCGGCAGATCATGGCGTTCGGACAGAGCCGGGAGCAACGGGACGTACTCCTTCTGGGCGGGCTCACCACCTTGGGCGCCTCGCTCGCCCAGACGCTGCGGTTCCTATATGGAGGCAAATGGTTCTTCTCCAGTTTGCAAACCTTCGTCGTCGCTCCCCCCGCCTCCGGAAAAGGCGTGCTCGCGTGGACGCGAATGCTCGTGCAACCGATCCACGACGAGATCCGGGCGACCGTGGCGGAGGAGATGAAAAGGTATAAGAAAGAGATGACCTCCTTCAATTCCTTGGGACGGGAAAAGGCGAAAGCCGAGGAGCCGGAAATGCCTCTCAACCGTATGTTTATATTCTCCGGCAACAACACCGGTACCGGTATCTTGCAGAATATCATCGACTCGGGCGGCGTGGGGATCATCTGCGAGACCGAGGCGGACATGGTCAGCAACTCCATCGCCTCGGATTATGGCCATTGGAGCGAGGTGATCCGCAGCTCGTTCGATCACGACCCGCTCAGTTACAACCGGCGGACAGACCGGGAGTATCGGGAGCTGCGGCACTCCCACCTGTCGGTATTGATAAGCGGAACGCCCGGGCAGGTGAAGCCGCTGATCCCTTCCAGCGAGAACGGATTGTTCTCCCGGCAAATGTTCTATTATATGCCCCGTGTACTTCACTGGATCAACCAGTTCAGTCTACAGCGGACCGACACGTCGCTGGAATTCCAGAAATTGGGCAAGGACTGGATCGCTCACTTGAGAGAGATCCAGAAACTGGGGGTGATCTCGCTTCGCTTGACCGACGCGCAAATCGTCTCCTTCAACGAGGTGTTCCAAACCTTGTTCGAGCGCTCCCGGAAGGGCACCGGCAACGAGATGAACAGCTCCGTCGTACGGATGGCCATCAATATCGGACGTATCCTGTCGATCGTCGCCCTATTGCGAATAACAGGGGAATGCGAGGAGGCGGGAGACTTCGCCGCCAGCCTGCGCAAGTCGCCCCGGCTCACGCCCGACTCGCAGACCTGCGCCGACAACATCAAGGACGGGATCATCACCCGCTGGGATCTCTCCATCCAAGAGGATGATTTCCAAGCGGTCCTTTCCTTGGCCGAGCCTATGTACCTACACGCCGTACACATACTCTCGTTCCTTCCCGCCAACGAGGTGAAGAACCGGGGCATGGCCGACCAAGAACGTCTCTTCATCACCTTGGATACGGGTTTCACCTATCAATCCCTCTTGGAAGAAGCCGAGAAGCTGAAGATACCCAAAAACACCGCATGCAGTTGCTTGCAACGTTGGCAGAAACAGGGAATCGTCCGAAAGGGAGAAAAACGAGGGGATTATAAGAAAACATAATCCCTCTTCCTCCTCTTCTTTTAAGTATGTACGCACGTGTGTGGGAAAACAGGTACTGCATTACTTGCATTATTTGCATTACTCGCATAAGTCGCACGCCCCACACGTACACCGGCATCGCCTCACGCCTACGCCCGCATAGGGCCACGCCGATATACGTGTGGGCCAACGCCGATATACGCATGAAGCGATGCCGATATACGCACGCGAAAGCGAACGTGGAAGATCCTCGTTCAAGGACGGCCCAGATAGCGAAAGATCAGTTCCACTTGCAGGGAGGTGAAAATCCGCTGCCGGTTTTGGTAACCCGTCTCATCCAGCTCATGGCTGAGCTTCCGGTGATGTCGGACCCATCCCGCCAAGCGGTTGAGAGCGGAACTCGGACTGATATCGGGAGCATAGGCCATGGCCAACTCCCGTTTGCTATAAGGGCGCACCGGCCACTCATCCAGATATTCGTTGTTTGTTTGCATAAAATAGGTATTTTTCAATTCATTTACAGGAATAAAGATACTGAAAAAGTACGAATCCGGCAACGATCCGATCCACTAATATTCATCTTTTATCACCTTATTCCCCTCGATTTCACACCGCCTCTACGAGACTCATTCCGGAGGAAACCGGAAGTCGTACATTCGTAATCGAAAACAGATCGATCCCATTTTCAATTATCAATTATCAATTTTTAATTATCAAAACTATGGCATTAAATTACAGTGTGGCCCTTCGGCCCAACCCTTTGAAGAAAGACGAGCCGGCGAAAGCGTACGCCACGGCACAGGTCAATGGAGAGCTGTCGCTCAAGCAACTGAGTCGCCGGATATCCAAGCAAACCACCGTCAGCCGTGCGGACGTGGTGGCGGTATTGATCTCCACCGTCGAGAACCTGCTCGATGCCCTCCAAGAGGGAAAGCAGGTGGATTTCGGCGAGTTGGGCAAATTCCGTCTACAGATCCTCAACGAGGGGGCGGAGAGTCTTGAGAAATTCACATCTACAAACATCACCGGTGTCAACATCCAGTATATACCGGGCGAGGACCTGAAGAACATCTTCGCCGGACTGGAGTTCCAGCCGGTGGCCAGCCGCAAGGCTCAGCAAGCCGTGCTTCGTGCGGAGAAGGCCGGGGAGACCTCTGTAGATATCAGTAAGAAGCCCGCTTCCGGAGGGGACGACTCGGAATCGCCTGACGAGATATAGCGTGTCACTTTTGGCTTGACCCAATCGGTATGTCACTTTTGGCTTGACCCAAAAGTAACCAAAAGGTCAAGGCTGACGCTGACGGGCTACTTCGAGACCTACGCTCGCTGTCGCATCCCAACTCGCTTCGCTCAAACAGGGATGCTCCGGGCGCTCGCTACGGTCTCTCCGCTTCACGCCCGTCCGCTGAGGCCGTCCGAAGGAAAGCGTCGCTTTCCTCTTATATCAGCCGGGATATCATTATTCATTATTCATTGTTCACTATTAATTATTAATTATCATGAAGAAGTCTGTTTGGAGTACCATTCTCAAAGTGATCATCGCTGTTGCTACCGCCATCGCAGGGGCCTTCGGCCTGCAAGCTTGCCAATTGTTTTAGCAAGCCTCCCCCACCCGTTCCCACTCCCTAAAGAAGACAACCTCCCCAAAAGAGGACACCCTCTACCCAGAAGGACAGTCTTTCTCAAGGGGCCGGCCTCTCCTCAAAGAGCCGGGAACGGCTCTCCATCCGGCCTTAGCGGGCGGGCGTAAAGCGAGGCGGCCGAAGTGAGCGACAGGAGCGTCCCTGTTTGAGCGAAGCGAGTTGGGACGCGACAGCGAGCGAAGGCCGACGAGTAGCCCGTCCGCGTCAGCCTTGAACTTTTGGTTACTTTTCTTTCAAGAGAAAAGTAACACACAAACTAAAAAAAGAATAAAAATGAAACAATATTGCTTTTATCAGAATTACAGGGAGGTTCGCCTCCTTGTAATTCATTGCAGCGCAACCCGCTACGACCGGGATTTTCCAGTGGAAGCGCTTCGGAGCGCACACAAGGATCGTGGGTTCGCCGACATCGGCTATCATTACTATATCACCCGGGATGGCGAGCTGCACCGCTGCCGGCCGGAGAACCAGATCGGGGCACACGCCTCGGGCTGGAACGATCACAGTCTGGGTATTTGCTACGAGGGCGGATTGGATGAGCGAGGACTTCCCGCGGATACCCGGACGTATGCCCAGCGTTGTACCCTGCTCGATCTCTTGCGGCAGCTACGCCGTGATTACCCGTCGGCACGTATCTTAGGACATTATCAACTCAGCACCAACATTCGCAAGGCTTGCCCCTGCTTCGACGCGGAGAAAGAATATCAATTATTTTGAAGACGTATTGTATTGTTTTCCATAAAATGTAACTATATTTGTAGATATATACGCAGTTTGGAAAGTAAGTACTGGCTAAAATCAACTATTAATGGATAAAAAATTCAACGAAATAGAAATTTCCAACTTCAGGGGCTTCGATTCTATAAAAATAGACCGATTGTCTGGATTGAATGTATTTGTTGGTGCTAATAATGCAGGTAAGAGTACTATATTGGAAGCCGTTTTCATGTTGGTAGGTATGGCCAATCCGATAATGCCCATGCGGGTAAATTACTGGAGAACACAGACTAATTCCGATATGGACAGCTTGAAATACCTGTTTCATAATATTGATTTTAACAATCAGCCTCTGTTAAAGGCAAAAACCGGAACTTCTGTACGAAGACTCACTTTCTCTCCCTTTTTTCGAAATACGACCGAAGCCTCTTCCAGTGACATCTCTTTAAAATCAACTGTCAAACAATTGAATTTTGATTTTGATGTGCAGGAAAAAGATGGCTTCTCGTATCATACTGCCTTATTCGTCGGTGTGGACGGAACCCTGCAACAAACGCTAGATGCCACTTATAAGGAGGATTTAAATTGCTTGTTCATTCCTGTGGACAAAAATGACAATAACGCATCCAGTAATTTTGCGACATTGGTAAAAAGGAACAAGAAGCAGGTTGTCATTGATGCTTTGAAAGAGTTTGATCCGGATATAGAATCCATAGAAGCTTTACCGGATGGATTATATCTTGCCATGAAAGGATTGCACGAACTTCTGCCTATCAGCATGGCAGGCGATGGAGTAAGGCGCATGATTAATATCATGGCCACTATCGCCAGCGAGGATTACCACATTGTCATGATTGACGAATTCGACAACGGCCTTCATTATACCACCCACAAACTGATGTGGAGGGTTTTGCTGAAATTCATAGAAAAGCATAATATACAGCTGTTTGTAACTACACATAACTTGGAGTGCCTGCAAAGTCTTGAGGCTGTCATGCAAGATGACGAAAGCCTTCGTGAACTTGCCAATGTTTACAATATCGCAAAGACTAAGCAGGCTGGTTTTCAAGCTTACAGATATTCCTTTGAAGGATTGAAAGAGGCGATTGACAATGAAATAGAAATCAGGCGATGAAAGAACTTTTTAAGATTTTCGTTGAAGGAGACGCCGATAAGCGATTTATTTCACAGCTATTGGAATTTTTATTTAAGACTTCTATCGATCAGGGTAATATTATCAAAACATCCGGTTGGAATTGTCTCGTTTCTCCTAAAACAGAAGAAGTTTATGTGAATCAGATGAACAGAACTTCGGCAGATGGCGGTGTTAACCTTGTAATCTTTGATGCTGATGCTGATTTTGAAGACAGGAAGAAGAAATTAATCTTGTGGAAAGAACGCTGTCATGTGGATTTCGAGTTATTCCTATTTCCAAACAATAAAGATACAGGAGAATTGGAAGATTTGTTAGAAAAGATAATCAATCCAGAAAATCAACCTGTCATGGATTGTTGGACCAGCTATGAGGAAGCATTGAAACAGGTAGTATTGCCTTGGAGAGAAGATACCCCTCTTACACTTCCTGCGAAAAAGACAAAGATATATGCCTATCTGGAGGTATTATTAGGGACCTCTAAAACACAGAAGGAAAAAATAAAGGAACCTAATAGAGAATATAGGAATAAAGACCATTGGGACCTTGATGCGGATACGCTAAATAATTTAGTTGTTTTTTTAAAGGAACATTTATCATAAAAAAGATACGACATGAACTATTACGAACTCAGTTTCACATACACCTCCCCTATCGAGAAAGAGATTATCAATGACGTGCTGGCCGCCGAGTTGGGGGAAATCGGTTTTGAGAGCTTTACGGAAAGCGAGAAGGGTTTGCTGGGATATATATCCGAGGCTTTATACGACAAAAAGACATTGGATGATAAACTGGCCGACTTTCCGCTAGAGAATACCCGGATCGATTACACCTCCAAATGGGTAGAAAGCAAGGATTGGAATGAGGAGTGGGAGAAGAATTATTTCAAACCCATCCGGATCGGAAACGAGTGCATTATCCGTGCCTCCTTCCACGAGGCGGAGCCCGGCTATACATATAATATAATAATAGACCCGAAAATGGCTTTCGGCACCGGCAATCACGAAACGACTTATTTGATGATAAGCGAGATGCTGAAACTAGACCTAGAAGGTAAGGAGCTACTGGATATGGGATGCGGCACAGCCGTGCTGGCCATCTTGGCCCGGCTGAAAGGGGCGAAACGGGTAGCGGCCATCGACATCGACGAATGGGCTTATAACAACGCCCTAGAGAATATCCGCCTGAATCATACCGAAGACATACAAGTAGCCTTGGGCGGCGCCGAGAAAATCAAGGAATTCGGACTATTCGACATCGTCTTCGCCAATATCAACCGGAACATCCTCCTGAATGACATTTGTCAATATACAAACAGTATGAAACCGGGAAGCATCCTATTTATGAGCGGCTTTTATGTAGAAGATATCCCGGCGATAGAAGCAGAATGTCAGAAGAACGGGCTGAAATTGGATTCTTATAACGAAAGAAATAACTGGGTTGCCGTGAAGGTCTTAAAAGGATAACTTTTTTTAACAACAAAAGTTAAGACAAAGATAAACCTTAATCCAAATAAATACGTTATCTTAGTGGAAACTTCTAAAAAGAAAAAGTTATGAAAAGCGTAGATTCAAAATTATTACTTGGCCTTGTAGTAGGCGCGGCTGTTGGTGCCGCTGTAGGTTATTTGGCAGCGACAGATAAGAGAGAACAATTACTGGAAGAATTGAACGGTGTTGTCGGAAAAGTAAAAGAAGGTTTTAACTCCGCTCTTGCCAAATATAAAGAAGGAAAGCAAGAAGTAGTACAGGCAACAGAAGAAATCGTAGCTGAATAAGCTTTGTATGGAGAAAGATTCAGGAACAGTCTTCCGTGAGCTGAAAGAAGATGTATCGGCTTATGTGGAGTTAAAACTTGAGCTCCTAAAGTTGAGCACATATGAGAGAACGGGTAAAGTCATAGCCGTTCTCTCATATGGCTTGATATTATTGTTCTTGGCGTTCTTCGCCATCTTGTTCATATTCTTGGCCTTGGGCTTCTTCCTAGGGGATTGGCTCGGCTCCTCCGGGTTCGGATTCGGTATCGTGGCGGTCTTGTACCTGCTACTTATCGGCATTATAATAATGAATAGGGACAGGATCAGCACAAAAGTATTAAATGAGGTAATAGCCGCCATGACGGCGAATGACGATAAAAATAACGCGACAAACGATGAACAACCGGCAAACCCCACTGGAGAAACTGATTTCTGACAAAGAACGCATACAGAGACAATGTAAGCGACAGGAACAGAAATTGAATGAGGATTTCTCTTATATACAGGAGAACGCCGGAAGTTTATTGTTATCCGGATTATCGTCTCTCCTTTTCCCGAGCAATAAGTCAACGACAAAAACAAACGACAAGAACACAGCTCCCGTAACGGCTGGACAACCCTCCATCGCTTTAGGGATCTCAGACTATTTATCCATAGCGAAAGGCATGATTCCCATCGCTTGGGATCTCGCTCAACCATTTATTATGACGTGGGGAATCAAAAAAGCGAAAAAATGGTTCTCTAATCTCTTATTCAAGAAAAAGAAATAACCTCCAACAATTAATTTATGTTAGAGGGCAGCTTTTTTCTAGCTATATTATAAGGCTCAATACAAAAAACATGACTACATTTGCAGTCGTTAAAGCAAGGGATAAAATGAATATCTACTCCTTGCGATGAATAAGAGATAAAAATAAAGACTTATTATTAATAAACCCATAAAAAGTTTTATTACAATGATCAAACTAGGTATTAACGGTTTTGGCCGTATCGGACGTATGGTGTTCCGTGCTGCAGTTGCTAACTTTGGCAACGACATTCAAGTTGTAGGTATCAACGACCTTTTGGATGCTGATTACTTGGCATACATGTTGAAATATGACTCAGTACACGGTCGTTTCGACGGCGAAGTAGCTGTAGAAGACGGCGCTTTGGTTGTAAACGGTAACAAGATCCGTTTAACTGCTGAGATGGATCCTGCTAACTTGAAATGGAACGAGGTTGACGCTGACGTTGTTGTTGAGTCTACTGGTTTCTTCTTGACAGACGAGACAGCTCGCAAACACATCCAAGCTGGCGCTAAGAAAGTTATCATGTCTGCTCCTTCTAAGGATGCTACTCCTATGTTCGTTTACGGTGTTAACCATACAACTTACGCAGGTCAAGACATTATCTCTAACGCTTCTTGTACTACTAACTGCTTGGCTCCTATCGCTAAGGTTTTGAACGACAAGTTCGGTATCGTTAAAGGTTTGATGACAACAGTTCACGCTGCTACAGCTACTCAGAAGACTGTAGACGGTCCTTCTAAGAAAGACTGGAGAGGTGGTCGTGGTATCCTTGAGAACATCATCCCTTCTTCAACGGGTGCCGCTAAGGCTGTAGGTAAAGTATTACCTGTATTGAACGGCAAATTGACAGGTATGGCTTTCCGTGTACCGACTTCTGATGTTTCTGTTGTTGACTTGACAGTAGTTCTTGAGAAAGAGGCTTCTATGGCTGACATCTGCGCTGCAATGAAGGAGGCTTCTGAAGGCGAATTGAAAGGTGTTCTTGGTTATACTGAAGACGCAGTTGTTTCAACTGACTTCCGTGGCTGTGCTAACACTTCTATCTTCGACGCTAAAGCTGGTATCTCTTTGGATTCTAACTTCGCTAAGATCGTATCTTGGTACGACAACGAGTGGGGTTATTCAAACAAAGTTTGTGAGATGGCTCGCGTTATCGCTGGTAAGTAATTTATTACCACTCTACATAGAAAAGGCTATCCTCTTTGAGGATGGCCTTTTTTTTCGTACGTTTGTATCATGAAATCATATGAACTTATCACGATTCTAGGGCCTACGGCTTCTGGAAAGACGACCTTCGCCGCCGCTCTCGCCGCCCAGTTGGATACGGAGATCATCAGCGCTGATTCCCGGCAGATCTATCGTTCTATGGATATCGGGACGGGTAAGGATTTGGCCGATTACAACGTGAATGGAAAACAAATCCCCTATCACTTGATCGATATCTGCGAGCCCGGCTATAAATATAACGTATTTGAGTATCAGCATGACTTTTTCCGGGTCTATGAGGATATGAAGCGGAGGGGTAAACTCCCGATCTTATGTGGAGGAACCGGGATGTACATAGAGGCCGTACTAAAAGGATATAAGCTATTAGACGTGCCTCAAAATCCTGAGCTAAGGGAATCCTTGAGGAATAAAACCTTGGAGGAACTGGAAACCATCCTCGCCTCTTATAAGATATTACATAATAAAACGGACGTGGACACCGCCCAGCGGGCTATCCGTGCGATCGAGATCGAGGAGTATTATAAGACTCAGGCACCAGACGTAAATGAATATAATCCGATCAACAGCCTGATCATCGGTATCCACATCGACCGGGAATTACGTAGGGAAAAAATATCCAGACGCTTGCGGACCCGGTTGGACGAAGGAATGGTGGATGAGGTTCGTACGATCTTGGCTACGGGTGTTAAACCGGAGGACTTGATCTATTACGGATTGGAATATAAGTTTCTTACTTTATATATTATTGGGGAACTTTCTTTTGAGGAGATGGTCTCGCAACTCGAGATAGCTATCCATCAATTCGCCAAGAGGCAAATGACTTGGTTCCGGGGCATGGAACGCCGGGGTTGCGAGATTCATTGGATAGACGCCACCCTACCGACCGAAGAAAAAATAGCGACAACAATGCGAATTCTAAATAATCAGCTATGATAACAATAAACGATCTAAATAAAAGCGAGAACTTCTTCTTGATGGCAGGTCCTTGCGTAATCGAGGGGGAAGATATGGCGTTACGTATCGCCGAGAAAATAGTGGGTATCACGGAAAGACTGCATATACCCTATGTATTCAAAGGCTCCTATCGGAAAGCGAATCGCTCCCGTCTGGATTCTTTCACGGGCATCGGGGATGAGAAGGCGTTAAAGATCTTACGTAAGGTGGGCGAGACGTTCGATATTCCCACCGTTACCGACATCCATGAGACAACGGAAGCTGCCATGGCCGCCGAATATGTCGATGTCCTTCAAATCCCGGCTTTCCTATGCCGCCAAACGGATTTATTGGTAGCGGCGGCCGAGACCGGGAAGATCGTCAATATAAAGAAAGGACAGTTCCTTTCGCCGGGTGCCATGCAATTCGCCGTACAAAAGGTAGTGGACGCAGGAAATGATAATGTCATGATCACCGAGCGGGGAACGACATTCGGCTATACCGACCTTGTTGTCGATTTCCGGGGTATCCCGCAAATGCAAACATTCGGTTTCCCAGTCATTATGGATGTAACCCATTCCTTGCAACAGCCGAACCAAACCTCCGGCGTGACCGGTGGATTGCCCGCCCTTATCGAGACGATAGCGAAAGCCGCTATAGCCATAGGCACGGACGGCCTGTTTATAGAGACCCACCCGGAGCCAAGCCAAGCCAAATCCGACGGGGCCAATATGCTCAGACTGGATTTATTAGAAGATCTTTTGACACGTTTGGTACGTTTACGCCAAGCGATCCTATAAAAAATAAGGGGCCCTTACTAAAAAGGCCCCTTTATTTCTTATTTTTACGATCAATAATCTAATTATCCCATCTTGCTGATTTTCTTCAACCGATCTTCATCTATCAACTTAATCTTTCTACCGTCTAAAGCAATGATACGTTCCGCCACAAAGGTAGACAACGTGCGAATAGCATTCGATGTAGTCATATTAGATAGATTTGCCAGATCTTCACGAGCCAAATAGATGCTTAACGTAGCACCGTCTTCTTCCAGTCCGTAACTATCTTTCAGGAATAACAAAGATTCAGCTAATCGCCCACGAATATGTTTTTGCGTAAGGTTAACCGTACGTTCATCCGAGATACCGAGATCAATGGATAATTGTCGGATGAAAAACATAGCCAAATTCGGATTACTCATTAAAAGGCCCGTAACCACTGTCATAGGAATCATGCAAACCGTAGAAGCCTCGAATGCGGAAGCGTTCGTCAAGTAATCTTCTTGAGCGAAACTAGCCCGGTAACCAAAATACTGCACAGGCTTAATCATTCGGATAATCTGGCTTCTGCCACCTACTCCATCCTTGTAAATCTTCACTTTACCCTTTAACAAGCACATCATGTCCTTTGGTTCGTCGCCCTCGCAATAAATCAACTCGTTACGTTTGAAATGCTGGATCGTCGAATTACTACGGAGGATCTCACGTTCCTTATCGGTCAGAACCCTCCACACCTCTGATAAACTGGCCGATAAATCGACCTCTTCTTTTTGCTGTTTAACCACGACTGCTATATAACATACTTATGAAGCACAAATATACGATTTTTCTTTTGATAAAATAAAAACTTTTGTACGATTAATTACACCATATTGTAACATTTTACTTTCTTTCACGTCTAAACTGAAATTTATTCATTATGTTTGTCTGGAAAGAATGTAAAATCGTTGAAAAAGTTATATTCGATACTTACCTTGATTTTAATCTCTATAGGTATTTTCGCAAAGAGCACTGATACTTATAGTGATAAGATCCTGTCTTTTGGCAAGGGGAATCGAGAAACGAGAGAACGGGCGGACTCGATCATGCACCTTGTTATCGAAAAGGCAACCCAATACCAAAATACGGTATCGAAATATGAGGCTGAGATCTATATCAAAGGACGTACAGAAATTTTAAAACAAAATATGTTAATACGTCTCGCCCACCATATCTTCCCTATCGACCGAAAAAATAAGGATATGCTTTTTGAGATGGTCAGCCAATCTAAATTTAACGCTCCGCAGAACTATCTTCATGATCTAAAGGCGGTCAACGGAAACAGCATACCCAACGGGAAAAAGCAGCAGGAGGCCTTGGCCTTCTTGAATTTGAACGTATACTCCCCTACCGCTTACGATGATGCTATCTTCATGCCGATAGCTAGCAACGCTTTTAAGTTTTATACGTTCAATTTGGAAGGGCTGGAAACTATCAACGGCTTGACGATTTACAAAATCCGTTTCCTGCCGAAGCAATGGAGCCAGAAATTGGTATGCGGGGATCTATATATCATCGACCAGTCATGGACGATCGACAAGATCGATATGAACGGTCGTTACTCTTTCGCCGAATTCAACCTAGTCATGAGCTACGGACGGGATTTCAGGCGGTTCATCCTGCCCGAGAAGGCGGATCTATTCCTCCGATACAGGGTATTGGGAAACGCAGTGGCAACCACCTACCATTCTTCCTTTAAGTATCAGGAAGTGGAATGGGTGGAGGAGGACAACGAAAGCCATAAATGGAAATCCTTGGACCTGACCAATTATTACAAGCTCTCGTCCGATACGGTTCCTATTATCAGGGATTCCACGTATTGGAATATCCATCGTGACAATCCCTTGAGTCCGGATGAAGCCCACTTATACAATAAAGCCCAAGAGCAGAATATAAATAAAATCGATACGGCCGATGATCTCCAGAAGTACGTTAAACTAACGGAGCAGTTAACGAATACGGTCAATATGGATTATAAAACGACCCGTATTAAATATTCCGGGCTTCTGAATCCATTCCAATTGGGTTATTCCGCCCGTAACGGCATCACTTACAAACAGCGATTCCGTATCAGCAAGACATTTACCCGTGACAAGCAAATTCGTTTTCGTCCGGAGATAGGTTACGTATTCAAGCGCAAGCAGATATTTTTCAAGGTTGGAGGCGATTGGGAATACTCGCCGCAGAAACGGGGAATTTTATCGGTAGAAGTAGGAAACAGTAATGAAAGCTATTCCTCCGAGATCACCCAAAAGATCAATGAGGAACTAAAGGATTCCACCTTCAATTTTGATGATTTAAACCTTGAGTATTTCAAACACTACTATGCGGAAATAAAAAACTCCATTGAGTTATTCAATGGGTTTCAATTAACAACAGGCATCTCTTACCATCGCCGTATCCCCTCTAAAAAGAAAGTGGCGATTGATCCCGGGGATGATGTAGAGGAAATACTTAGCCAAAATTATAATGACTTTACGCCCACGCTCGGTTTCTCCTATACCCCCCGCCAATATTATCGCATGGACGGATACCGGAAGGAGTATGTCTATTCGTATTATCCCACGATATCAATCGAAATAGCGAGAGGTATCCCCGGAGTCGGGAAAAGCTCGGGAGATTACGGACGTATAGAGGCGGACATGCATCAAAGCCTTATGCTTGGCCTCTGCAGACGATTGAACTATCATATCAGCGCCGGTCTTTATACGCAACAGAAGTCTACCTATTTCGCGGACTTTAGGTATTTCACCCGCAGGAATTTCCCCGATACATGGGATGATCAGATTGGCGGAGTCTTCAATCTGCTGAAAGGCGAGTGGTTCAATGCCTCCGATAAGTATATACAAGCGCATTTCATGTATGAAAGCCCTTTTGTCTTATTCAAGATCCTCCGCATCAACTCCACGAAAAAATTCATGCAAACGGCCTCACGCTATATCCTCTCCGAACGCTTTTATCTGAGCCAGCTATGGACACCGGTCTTGCCTAGCTATACGGAAGTCGGATACGGGATCGGGAACCATATCTTTAATATCGGGATATTCGCCGGATTCGATCGCTGGCATTACCAAAGCATGGGATTCAAGTTTGCCTTCGAGTTATTTCAATAAATCGATAGTGGGCGGGCTACCAATATCCCTTTACAGCTCTTTATCCCCTCGGCGTAATCTCGTAAGGAGGATGCTTGGATGATTACCTTTTTAGCGGAAGAAGAGGCATGGATAAATGTCAGTTGTCCATCCTTCCAATAGGCAATCCCGACATGCGTCACGTCCAGCCCCTTGATAGAAGTAACAAAACAGAGGATATCGCCATTCTTGATTCCGGACGAACATTTCTCGATCTCCTGTTTAGGCACATAATAATGAGGACGCAGGTTTATCTCCTTTTCCTTATCGGCCATCCTTCGAACCCTTTCCGGATGGTTCTTCAATTGCTTATAGCTATCCGGATGCGTGGATATAAAAGATAAATCCAAAGGTAGGGAGGCACCACCGATCTCCCGCCCCATATCTTTCACGATTCCTTTTCGCTCGTTCTCATAGAACCAGTCGGTCATATAATGCAAACGATCCGTGTAATCATGGATCGTGCCGTCTCTGTACCGGAGCTGCTGTAAATTCTCACAGAAGTTCTCAAAGGTAGGATTTTCTTCCCACAGGGTGCGGGATAAAGCCAATACGGTCTCCGCGAATGTGGTACAATCCAGTTCCCGCAGATTGACCACCAAGCCCTCCGGCTCCTTTTCCAAGGTAGAGGCGACATAAGGAGTCCCCCGGAAGAAAAGGGCGGTATGGATCATTAGCTCGTCTAGGGGTAACGACTTCTTAGGTTCCATCTGAGTACAATACCGATCGAAAATAGCACGATCCTCATCCGTACAATACAACTTACGGGATGTATGCTCTTGGGCGTTCACTAAAAACACCATACATACACACATCCAAAAACCGAGCAGTATCATTCCCCTTCTCATAAGCTAATCCTTTTTCGTTTTCAGTAAATCCTCCAATTTCACCAGCTCGTCACGGAATTGGGCAGCCTCGATGAAATCCAGTTTCTTCGCTGCTTCCGTCATCTGTTTGCGAGTCCGCTCGATCGCCTTCTCAAGCTGCGTACGGTTCATGTATTGCACGACCGGGTCCGCTACCAAGCTTGGTTCCGGCTCTATATAAGCGTAAGGCTCCGCCGTTTGTTGTTTCTCGGCAAGCATGGATACACTGTTTTTCATGACTTGCTTCGGAGTAATGCCATGCGCCTCGTTATAAGCCATCTGTTTCTCCCGCCGGCGATTGGTCTCGTCCATGGTCTGCTGCATACTCGCCGTGATCTTATCGGCATAGAAGATAACCTTTCCATTCACGTTTCGGGCGGCACGTCCAGCTGTCTGCGTCAAGGATCGGTGGGAACGCAAAAAGCCTTCCTTATCCGCATCCAAGATAGCGACCAACGAGACTTCCGGTAAATCCAGCCCCTCGCGTAGCAGATTGACACCGATCAGCACATCAAACAGGCCATTCCGCAGGTCGTCCATAATCTGTACACGTTCCAAGGTATCTACATCGCTATGTATATAGTTGCATCGTACCCCCATGCGGGTCATATACGTAGTCAGCTCTTCCGCCATACGCTTGGTCAAGGTAGTCACCAAGACTCGTTCGTCTTTTGCCGAGCGCTGCGTGATCTCCTCCATCAAGTCGTCGATTTGGTTTAATGAAGGACGGACATCGATAATCGGGTCCAGCAGGCCTGTCGGACGTATCACCTGCTCCACCACCACTCCCTCGCTCTTTATCAACTCGTAATCGGCGGGAGTAGCGCTCACATAAATGCCTAGAGGCGTCAACGACTCGAACTCATCGAAGGTAAGCGGACGGTTATCCATCGCCGAGGGCAAACGGAAACCATACTCCACCAAGTTTTTCTTCCGGGCATAATCCCCGCCATACATCGCACGAATCTGCGGGATCGTCACATGGCTCTCGTCTACGACAAGCAGGAAGTCTTTCGGGAAATAATCCAACAGGCAGAAAGGACGATCTCCCGCCGCGCGTCCGTCGAAATAACGGGAATAGTTCTCGATACCCGAGCAATGCCCTAGCTCCCGGATCATTTCCAGATCAAACGTGACACGCTCATACAGGCGTTTCGCCTCGAAGGGCTTACCGATCTCCTTGAGGAAATTCACCTGCGTCCCCAGATCCACATCGATCTGACCGATCGCCATATTGATACGCTCTTGGGTGGTCACGAATAAATTGGTAGGATAAATATTCAGCTCATCTTGCTCATCATACTCCTCGCCTGTCAACGGATTGAAAGAGGAGATGCGGTCTATCTCATCATCCCAGAACTCGATACGGTACGCCATGCCGTCGAAGGTCTCGATCGCCGGGAAAATATCCACCGTATCACCATTCACACGGAAACAGCCGCTTTTGAACTCCAGCTTATTATTCACGTACAAGGCGTCTACAAACCGGCGCAACAGCTTATCCCGGTCGATACGCATACCCCGTTCCAGATGCGTCACTTTCTCGGCGAAAGCCGTAGGGTCTGCCATGCCATATAAGCAGGATACGGATGAGACCACGATCACGTCCTTACGACCCGACAATAAGGAAGCCGTGGCCCTCAAACGCAGCTTATCGATCTCCTCATTGATCGCCAAGTCTTTCTCTATATAGGTATCGGTAGAAGGTAGATAGGCCTCCGGTTGGTAATAATCATAATAAGAGACAAAGTACTCTACCGCATTATTTGGGAAAAACGCTTTAAACTCACTGTACAACTGAGCGGCAAGCGTCTTATTATGACTGAGTATCAAGGTCGGTCTCTGAACTTCCTTTATCACGTTAGCGATCGTAAACGTCTTACCGGAACCGGTAACACCCAAAAGTGTCTGGAAAGGAACACCACTCTTGATCCCTTCCGACAACGCCGCAATCGCCTCGGGTTGGTCACCCGTGGGACTGAACGAAGACGATATTTCAAAATTCATCCTTTACCCGATCTGTTGTTTAGGCATTATTAACCATAATATAATGTAGAGCAGTATACCGAATCCGGCGAAAAGAACCATCAATACCCATACGATCCGTACGATCGTCGGATCGATATCCAAGTATTCCGCAAGACCGGCACAAACACCCCCTATCATCTTATTATTCGAACGAGTCAATCTTTTCTTCTCTTCCATTATCCTCTATTTTAACAATTAGACAGTATACACGCAAAGATAATTTTTTCCCTCTAATAAAATAACAACTCCTGTCGATAATTCTTACAAATACGACAATGCCCATTGCAGGCTCTTTATAATGGGCATTATAAAGCACTTACAATGGGCATTCAACACCGCTTACAATCGTGATTAAGCGGCCTATCGATCCAGCAACTCTTGCAAATATTTACGAGTTTGGATCACATAATCATGGCGGGTACCATTCAGCTCACATTCAATTGTTATCGCACCCTTGAATCCTTGTTTTTTCAACTCGGCAATCACTGCGGGAAAATCTACATCGCCCGTAGGGATCGGTACCTCATGGCCCAGCTCATACGGATTGTTAGGATCCGGATACTTGCCATCCTTCGCATGGAACTCTTTAATCAAGTTACCAAACAACTTGACCGCATCCAGGGAGTTCGACTTGCCATACATTAGTAAATTCGCCAAATCACAATTGATAAACAAATTACCCGTACCGATATCCCGGATCGCACGAATCAAAGTGATTGGTGTCTCCTGCCCAGTCTCGAAATAAATCAAGACATTACGCTCCTTCGCATAAGTAGCCAAGCCACGCATCACCTCAATGAAATCCTTATACTGCGCCGAAGACGGATCCTCTGGAATAAATCCAAAATGCGAGTGCATAGCCGGAATACCAGCCTGTACACAAAAATCGATCATTTTACGGTATAAGTCCAACTTCTCGAAACGCTCATCGATAGGTACCAGGCCGATCGTAGCCGGTCCTTGACGAAAATTCCACGTACTTTTACTTCCCGGCACACCAACCAACGTAGTTACCCGGATCCGGTGCTTCTCGGAAGCGGCCTTCACCTGCTCCGCCAATTCCTTCGTGAATCTTTTTTCACTATAATTTAACTCACAAGAACCAAAGCCCTGCTCATGCAGGGCTTTGAAACTCTTATCTATATCGCGTACATCATATTGGATGACACCGATCGTGATCTGTTCCTGCGCCTTCACGCCCGGACAAATCAAGGCCATAGCCACCACGTACGCCCATATATATTTCCTAATGTTCATATTCCTTATTATTCAATCTAAGAATCAATCAATTATTGTTCCATAGTCGGATTGAACGTACCTCCCCAATTATTATTCTGCTCCAAATTCGGGTTCTCGTCCAAGTAAGTTTTCTTGATCGGGAAGAAATAGAAGCTTTCCTCGATCACGAACTGGCGCTCAGCTGCCTCCGTATAAGGAACTTGATGGATTACGTAGCGAAAATCACCGGTAGTCAACTCATTCTTGGCGATCCGGTCGCGAGCGACGTTCAAGTCCATATCCGAGCCATCCGGGTTGACTGCGATCGCCTCGATACCATGTTTCGTCCAACCGGCCAACATCATCATATTACGCGTACGGCGCAAGTCCCAGAAACGATGTCCCTCATAGCACAGCTCGATATGACGTTCATCCAAAATCGCCTGACGGATCTCCTCACGGCTACCAATCTTCAAGCCATACAAACCATCCGCCCCTGCCTCTATACCCGCACGCTTACGGATCTGTTTCAACAAATCGATAGCTACATCAGAATGTCCGTTCTCATTAGCGGCCTCCGCATAGATGAACATCACTTCGGCAAAGCGCATCAAGATATAATCAATATCGAACGTCATCACCTTGTCTTGTGTCAAGGAAAGATCAGACACTTTGTAATTATACATTCCAGAGAAAATATCATTGTTGGCCGCATTGACACCCGCATTCGGATTGACACCATATTGATCGTCTGCGTTGCTCACACCCAAGGCGTTATACATACGGTTGTCGGCAGATCTACCAGCTACCGGCCATTCGCGTCCGTTATACAAACAAGCCCTGTTGAAACGCGGATCGCGATTCTTCCAGAAAGCCTTCAGCAAAGCCTGCTCGTCACCTACGTAATACTTGCCCGTAGGATCGTCGTAACGCTTACCATCCAACATCGGGAAATCCTTTACGAATTCCCAAGTAGGATTATGATAAGGTTTATCACGGCTCACAGAAGCCGGACGCGTACCATACTCCCAAGTAGCGACACGGTTCGGATTTGAATAAATAACCGGGAAGATAACCTCCGGACCTCTTTCTTGCAACCAAATATCCGCCGGATTCTCTGTCAACGCGATGCCATTCTGCACACAAAAATCATACGCCTCCTTAGCCGCCACGTAAGCCTCTTTCCAGTATGCGTTATCATACATACGTTTCGGATTGAACTGAGGAGAAGCTTTCAGTAACAAGGTCTTTGCTTTCCAAGACTTTGCAAAACACTGGTCTATACGCCCATAATCACTGGAACTACCAGCTATTTTGGCAGGCAACAAGGAAATCGCATGATCCAAATCCTCTATCATAAACTGGAAACATTCCGGCGTAGAGTTACGTTTCACGTACAAATCATCCTTATCTTTATCTTGCGGCACTTTCAAATAAGGTACGCCACCATGATGCAACACCATCCAATAATACATATAGGCACGCATGAAATAGGCTTGTCCCAACATGAAATCCACAGCTTTCTTATCCTCTATCACGCTAGACTCCAGTTTAAAGATCGCCTCATTGATGTGGCGGATCTTGGTATAGTCCCATTTTTTATAACTATCCCCAGTCTCCGTGATCGTACCCAAATACCAAGGAATGCCCGTCACTTGATCCGAATTTTGGTCGGCAGAAACACTCCAGCCCTCAAAACACTCCTCATACAGATTGTTCACGTACGCCTGAGCCAGGTTAAGGTCTCCCCAAACCATAGACTCATCGTAGGTCTCTAGGTTGTCGATATCCAACGTGTCACAGCCTGTTGTCATTCCACCTAACAGAAAGGCCGCACTAATTATCGCGTATTTAAATTGAATCATTTTCATATCTTCCTATATTATATTTAGAATGAGAAATTAAGACCAAAAGAGAACGTTCTCATCAAAGGATAAGAATCATAATATTCTTGTTCCGGATCCAAGAACTCGGTCACAGCTGAAATACAGAACAAGTTAGTAGCATTCGCAAATACCTGAGCATGCGTGATTCCTAACGGACGAAGAATAGCCATAGGCAAATCGTAACCAATATTTAGATTCTTCAAACGCAAATAAGCGCCATTGCGCATCCAGTAACTCGTATTACCCGCTCCAGACTCATACCAACTCGTGCCCGTGATACGTGGATAAACCCCATCCGGATTAAGTTCCGGATCATACACCTTATCACTCGTCCAAATCGGGAAATAAGGACGAATCGTACCACCATGTTGATAGAAACCTCCATCTACGCCACCTACGAAGCGATCATATTTTCCGACCCCTTGAAAATGCACATCCAGCGTGATTCCCTTCCACTTGATACTACCGCCAAAACCATAATTGATACGTGGCGTACCATTCTCACTCAACAAATTATACTCATCATTGCTATCAATACGTCCGTCCGGTCCCTCCGAGTAGCCATCGCCTCTCGTATCCTTATACAAGATACCACCCAGATAAGGATCCCGTCCAAATTGCTTGAAACCTTTCGCCTTCAAGGCTTCCACCTCTGCCGGATCCGTCAGCAAGTGATCGGCGATCAGGCCCGTCAAGATTCCCTCAGCCTTACCCTGTTTTGACAACGCATGCAGGTTACCCCCTTCTCGATAAGTGGCATCCTCATCCAATACATCCCAACGATCACGAGCGAATCCCAGATTCAAGTAGGCAGAGTAAGTAATCTCGCCATTCGCGGCCTTATCCATCCAAGTCAGAGCCAACTCACCGCCTCGCCAAGAACGCTCGGCATAGTTTTCCGGAGCCAAAGCCTGTCCGTACGTGCTTGGGAGTGTCACCGTACGCGGTCCGAGGATATCTACCTCTTTCCGATAAAAGGCATCGAACGTTCCAGACAAACGATTATTGAAGAAACCAAAATCCAAACCACCATTATAAGTAGTTGAGGTTGCCCATGTCAAGGCATAGTTCGGAGTCGCTCCAGCCACAATCGTATTTGCCAAGTTATTACCAAAGATATATTTTTCACCCAATTGATACTTTTGCAAATAAGAGAACGCATCCACCTTGTCAATCGGGTCCTTGCTCAAATCCATATCATTACCCGTCGTACCATAAGAGGCACGGATCTTCAAATTACTCAACCAATCAGATGTCGGCTCCATGAAAGACTCTTGGCTGATACGCCATGCGGCAGATACAGAGGGGAAGAAGCCCCAACGCTTACCGTCTGGGAAAAGGGTATTACCATCGTAACGGAAAGAAAATTCTGCTATATACTTCTGATCAAATGTATAATTGAAACGGCCGATCCAAGAAAGGCGCCCTCCGTTCTTCTCCTTCGCCTCGCCCCAGCGTCGCAAAGCATCGGATGAGTAGTTGAACATCTGGTCTAAATTCGTAAGCGGAGACTCACCTTTGGCCGATACCTCCTCGCCACCATTAGATGCCTGCTCGAATACCACCATGGCTGCCACATCATGCTTACCGAACGTATTGGCATAATTCACGAACCAGTTGAATTGCTCGGTCCACAATTGTTTAGTCTTATACTCCAGATTCTCGTAATTCTGCGAGAAGTTGAAGGTATTATATTCATTCAAATTCAATGGAGCCGGCAAAAAACGATTGCCTTGCGGATCCGCTTGCTGGAATTTATAGTTTTTCTGGAAGGTCATAAAGCGCTTCCGGTTGTAATCGTGGCCTAGATAAGAGGCCATCACTTTCGTGCTCAAACCTTTCGTTATGAAATCAAGGTTGATATTGAACGAAACGATACCGTTCAAATTACGCCGACGTGTCTTCAAATAACGGTTTCCAACCACTTGATCCACGGGATTCCATCCCTGCCAAGAGCCATAGTCTTGATAGATCGGATAATCCGTGATGGTGTTAGCGGGCGTTCCGTCTAAGTAAGAGTAAAACGGCGTTGTCTTCATTGCGTTGAAGGTACAACGATATAAATCGTACACCGATTGGTCGTCATCGTCAGAGAAAGGCCAGTAGAAACGCTTATCGTTCGATTGATTCGCATCCAAGTTCACATTCATGGTTATATACTTGGTCAAATCGACAGAAAGGTTCGAACGTAAGGAGAATTTCTTATTCTCCAACGACACATACGATCCCTCCTCGGCCAAGAACGATCCCATCACATAATACTTTACCTTATCCGTACCACCGTTCACGCTCAAGGAGTGTTTCGTATTCCAGGGATTCTGCCAAATATAATCGTTCACGTTATAGTTGATCTTATTATCACGGAAATAGGCATACTCCTCCTCGCCATTAGGAAGCGGCGTACCTTGGAAACGAGCTACCGCATTCTGGTAGTCCAAATCATCAATCGCATCCCAACGGTCGGCAAACAATTCCTGAGTCGGTTTACTAAACGCATAAGAACCTTGGTAATTAAATATCGGTTTTTGGTTTTTCGTTCCTCCCTTAGTCGTTACCAACACGACACCATTTCCAGCAGCGGAACCATAGATTGAGGCGGTAGCCGCATCTTTCAAGAAGCTCATTTGGTCTATTTCATAAGGTTCCAATAAGTCGAAAGCCTCTTTATCGCGAATCACCCCATCAATAACGAACAAAGGATCACCGAATCCTCCACGCATACGAATCTCGGATTTAGCCCCCATCAAACCAGAGTTGCCCGTGATCGTAGCTCCCGGAGCACGTCCGGCCAAAGAGTTTGAAAGATTTGTACTCGGGATCACAGATAGATCATCCGCTTTCACGTTCGATATAGACCCGGTCATGTTCACTTTTTTCTGCACGCCATAACCTACGACAACGACCTCATCCAACTTCTGCGTATCCTCTTTCAAACGGATTTCCAACGTACTTTTCCCTGCCACAGGAATCTCACGGTCTAGATATCCGATATAAGAAACCACCAAGATTGCGTTTTCAGGAACATTGATTAACGTAAACTTACCATCCATATCGGTAATCGTACCGTTTGTCGTACCTTTTACAAGAATGTTTGCACCAATCACTGGTATACCGGCTTCATCAATAACGGTACCCGTCAATCTTATATCATTCTGATTTACAGAATAATTATGGGGGGGGG
>ERZ834859.1521-NODE-1521-length-24569-cov-3.930244_pt1 | contig 24569 bp, 18 predicted proteins | sample MGYA00519947_ERZ834859 | MGnify/ENA primary metagenome ERZ834859 (study PRJEB31850, sample SAMEA3708763) | human gut metagenome | biome: human gut; feature: human-associated habitat; material: faeces | place: China | collected 2014 ...
AGATGTTATATCCACATCATCAAGTTCAATCGTGACATTAATATAATCATCCGGCGTTTATTTCAGTTGGGACAAAAGGACAACCGTCTCAATATGAACACTATGTCCAAACTGGTCTACCGGCTGGACTTTCTTTACGGCGTAGCCGTTGGCGCTTAAAAACTTCAGGTCACGTGCCAGTGTTGCCGAATCACAGCTTACGTAGACAATCCGCTGTGGCTGCATTTTCACAATCGTTTCAAGCAGCACTTCTTCACAGCCCTTTCTCGGCGGGTCCACAACGACCACGTCCGGGCGGATACTTTTACCGGCTTCCGAATCCTGCGCCTGCTTTAGGGCTTTTTCATAAAATGCCGGTACGACTTCTTCCGCCTTGCCCACGAAAAACTCTGCGTTGTCGATACCGTTACGCTTTGCATTATTGCGGGCATCTTCAATTGCCTGCGGCACAATTTCCACGCCGTATACCTTGCGCGCATTTTTTGCAAGGAATAACGAAATCGTTCCGATACCGCAGTACAAATCCCACACCGTTTCATTTCCGGTCAGTCCCGCATATTCAAGTGCCTTCGCATACAGCTTTTCCGTCTGCATCGGATTTACCTGAAAGAAAGACTGCGGTGAAATCTGATATTTTACATTGCCGATAAAATCTTCAATATACGGCTGTCCCCACAGCACCTCGCTTTTTTTGCCGAGAATCACATTCGTCTTTTCCGTGTTGAAATTCACCATCACCGAAGTCATGCCGTCCATTTCACGCAGCGATTCTGTGAGCTGTTCTGCATTTTTTAAGCAGGAAGCCTTGGCCGCATTGACAATCAGACAGACCATAATCTCTTTAGTATGATAGCCGGTGCGGATTAAAATGTGGCGCACAATCCCGCTGTGGTGTTCCTCATTGTACGGGCGAATCTGATTTTTCTGCATATATGCCTTGACTTTGCGAAGCACTTCGCCGTTTTCCGGCGCACCAATACAGCAGTCTGTCTGCTCCACAATATGATGTGTTCTTCCGGCATAAAATCCGATGACAATATTGCCATCCTTATCTTCCCCGACCGGAAACTGTGCCTTATTACGGTATGCATACGGTGTTTCCATGCCGATTACAGGGTACATTTCAAAGTCCGAAAGTCCGCCGATACGCTCTAAATTGTTCTGTACCATTTTCTGCTTAAAGGCAAGCTGGGCTTCATAACGCATTTCCTGTATCTGACAGCCGCCGCACTGCCTTGCGACCGGACATTTCGGCTCTACACGGTCTTTAGACGGTGTAAGCACTTTCATCAGTCTTGCATAGCCATAATTTTTCTTTAATTTCATAATTTTGGCTTCGATAACATCGCCGACAATGGCATCTTTTACAAAAAATGTAAATCCGTCCGCTTTTCCGATGCCTTCGCCGCCCGTTCCGATATCCTCAATGTGCAGTGTCACACAATCGTCTTTTTTAAATTCGCTTTTCACATTTACCTCTACAGTGTCTTTTTGATATTTGCATCCAGCCACCGGTTAAAACCAAGCCATTCGTTGGTGTCTTTGGCTTCCAGTGCCTCTTTAAACGTTTCCATTTTGGCATCCATATTGTCTGCCATAGACAATGCTACCGCTTCCATAATACACGGTTTCTTTGGAGAACCGTATTCCAGCTCACCGTGGTGGGATAAAATGCAGTGTCCGACTTCGGAAGCCAGCACCGGCGGAAATCCTTCAATGCCTGCAATCTTTTGCTGAATCATTTCATAGCCCATTACAATATGTCCGAGGAAATTCCCCTCATCCGTATAATCGTTCTTTGGGAACGGTGCGAGTTCCTTTACTTTTCCGGCATCGTGAAGTGCCGCACATGTAATCAGTAAATCGCGGTTTAAAAACGGATAGTTTTCCGCAATCTTTACACACAGTCTGGTTACACTTAAACTATGCTCTAATAATCCGCCCAAAAAGCCGTGGTGTACCGTCTTTCCTGCCGCGATACTCTTAAATTTTGCAATAAAATCCGCATCGTCTGTAAAAAAGCTCTTTAACAGTGCCGAAAGATACTCATTCTTCACACTGCCTGTATACTGCATGAGTTCTGTATACATTTCTTCGATATCATACTTAGAACATGGAATATAATCAGACGGAACATATTCTCCTTCGTCTGCCTTGCGGATTCTTTCAATCTTTAACTGTAATGCGCCGTTAAAGCTGATAACCTGTCCCGTTACTGCAACATAATCCATGGCATCAAAGTCACAGATACCGCCGGAAGACGGGTCCCATATTTTGGAATCCATCTGTCCGGTCTTATCCTGAAGCATCACATTTTCATATTCTTTTCCTGACTTTGTGAGTGCTGTTGATTTGGACTTACAAAGGTAAACATCGGAGATTCTGTCTCCGTCCTTAAATTTTTCAATAAAATGCATAATCTGCCCTTTCCTTTTCTCATTTCTCCTGCCGCCAGCCGGATTATATGCTTTATTTCACCGCAATTACGGCGTTAAATGTCATATCCTTATATTCATCCCCGCCAAACCGTTTGGCTGTAATAGAAATCTGCTGACCGCTTTCACACTGATATAGTTTCTCACTAAATGCCTGAATTGTCAAAACCATATTTCCGTCAATCCCTGTAATAATATCCCCCGGCTGGATTCCCGCCGCATATGCCGGAGAGTCCAGTTCAATATCCGTTACGTAAATTCCCACCGGCAGTCCATAACGCGTTGCCATTGTACCGGTTACATTCTGCCCTTTAATGCCGAAATATACCGGACTGTTCCCGTTGGATAATTCCTGTATCATTGATTTTAAATCCGAAATGCCAAGCACTGAAAATGTCGTCTTTGTATTCTTCATGGAAATGCCGACAACATTTCCCTTCATATTAAAAAGATAACCGTAATCGCCTTCTATGCCCGCAAGTCCCGTGCTGATAATCTCATAGCTGTTATCGACACCGCTTTTTGTTGAAATGCCTGAAACCATGCCGTAATCAACCGTCTTATTCTGTCCGTAAAGCCTGCCTGCCGCAACGACAATATCCCCCTGCTGTATGCTGTAAGAGTTGTCTAACTGCGCTGTTACAATCGAACTTCTTTCTTTGGACGGAATCTGCGATTCCTTGACACTGACAATCGCAATGCCGGTATCCGTATCGCTTCCAACCAGCTCGGCATCGACTTCTGTCGCTTTTGAAACCTTTACGACCAGTGACGACGAATCACGCACAACCTCCGCATTCGTCAAAATAATATATTCTGAATTGACCTGTCCGATTACAAGTCCGACCGTTTCTGTCGCACTCTGTGTTTCCGTCAGGATATTTCCCATATCGGTCTTATAGACGTCAATTAATACCAGTGATTTAATCGCCGCCGTAGCAACATTTTTTAAAGCTGCCGCATCGGTTGTCTGTAACACTGCCTCATAATTGTCATCGGCTGTCGTTTCTTTTGTTTCCGTATTATCCTGTTCTTCACTCGGATATTCATCCTTTTCAATGGTCAGAATTTCTTTGTCCGTATTCCTCTGAACCATTGTTTTTTCCAATGCCGGATATACAAGAAGCATCACACCGCTTGCAATCAGACCAAACAGCACTGCCGCCGCAAAAAACTTTGCCGCGCGGATTAGTCTGCGGTACTTCACGGACGGCTTGGGTACGATTTTTTCCGTATATAAAGCAAAGGAGTCTTCTTCCTTGTGTTCTGTGTTTCCCATTTTTTCTGTCACCATAACCTAACTTTTATTGAACTGCAAAATTAATTTTATTATAACGGACAGTTATGAACAATTTATGACCTACTTGTAAATTCTTATATCCATAGTAGAATTTTTGTTTCAAATGCGGTACAATAAAATGGAATCTGTGCCGGAAATGCCACAGATTCCGTGTCTGCAAGACCCTGCATTTCCGGATTGGAGAAATGAATGAATTACAAGTCTTTAACGACTCTTGAATATGATAAAATTATTGACCGCTTAGTATCTTTTGCGGCTTCCGATAAAGCAAAGGAACGCTTAAAAAAGCTGGTGCCGATGACGGACATCCACGATATTAACGCTGCTCTTTCAGAAACCAGTGATGCCCTTTCCCGTGTCTATGCAAAGGGGGCTGTTTCTTTTGGCGGTGTACACGATGTCAGCGCTTCCGTAAAACGTCTTGAAATCGGCAGCTCCTTAAATACGGTAGAGTTACTGCATATCAGTTTCCTGCTGACCGCGGCGGCAAGGGTAAAAAATTATTACGAAGATACCACCGATTCCTTAACGGGATATTTTCATGCACTTGAACCGCTGACACCGTTAAATACAGAAATTAAGCGCTGTATTCTCTCAGAAGATGAAATCAGCGATGATGCCAGTGCAAATCTGCGCAGTATCCGCCGTCAGAAGGTGCTTGCCGCTGAACGGATTCACACCGAATTAAATAAGATGTTAAATTCATCTTCCGTGCGTAACTGCTTACAGGATTTTGTCATCACCTCACGCTCCGGCAGATACTGTCTTCCGGTCAAAGCCGAATACAAATCGCAGGTACCCGGCATGGTGCATGACCAGTCTGCAACCGGTTCAACTCTTTTTATCGAACCGGCGGCGGTTGTCAAATTAAACAATGATATCCGCGAGCTTGAATTAAAGGAACAGGCTGAAATTGAAGCCATTCTTGCAGAATTAAGTGCAAAGGCATCTGAATTTACCGATGAACTGTTAACGGATTTCCAGGTACTGACTACGCTGGATTTCATTTTTGCAAAGGCACAGATATCCAAGCAATATAAATGCAGCTGCCCGGTTATGAATACCAACAATTATATCAATATTAAAAAGGGACGTCACCCGCTGATTGACCCGCATAAGGTTGTGCCAATCGACATTTATTTAGGAAAGAATTTTAATCTGCTTATTATCACTGGTCCGAATACCGGCGGTAAAACGGTTTCTTTAAAAACCGTGGGACTGCTGACCTTAATGGCGCAGTCCGGTCTGCACATTCCGGCTCTCGACCACTCCGAGCTTGCCGTATTTGACAATGTATTTGCCGATATCGGCGACGAACAGAGCATTGAGCAGAGTTTAAGTACATTTTCTTCCCATATGACAAACACCGTCAACATTTTAAAGGAAGCCGATGCACACAGCCTGATTTTATTTGATGAAATCGGTGCGGGAACAGACCCGACAGAAGGTGCGGCACTTGCCATTTCCATTTTAAATGATTTGCACAAACGCGGCATTACAACCATGGCGACCACACATTACAGCGAGATTAAGGTGTATGCACTCACCACGGACGGCGTGGAAAATGCCTGCTGTGAATTTGACGTGGAATCCCTGCGTCCAACCTACCGCTTATTAATCGGTATTCCGGGAAAAAGTAACGCTTTTGCGATTTCCAAAAAGCTCGGTCTGCCCGATTATATTATTAAAGATGCTTCTGCCCGCATGGATGCCGATGACGTACAGTTTGAAGACCTGCTCTCCGATTTGGAGCATAGCCGCATTACGATTGAAAAAGAACGTGCCGAAATCAATGCCTATAAGCAGGAAATCCAGCAGTTAAAGGACGAATTAAAGACAAAATCCGACCGGTTAGATGAACGCCGCGACAAAATTTTGCGCAAAGCCAACGAAGAAGCGGCGGCGATTTTAAAAGATGCCAAAGAATATGCCGACCAGACGATTAAGACGATGAACAAGCACGGCATGACCGTAAAAGAACTGGAAAAACAGCGCAGTGCCATCCGTGACAAGATGAATAAACGTCAGGAAAAACTTTCCGTCCAGGCAGCAAAGCCGAAAGCACATAAGGCACACGACATTTCCGAATTTAAAGTCGGCACACATGTGCGCGTTCTAAGCATGAACTTAATCGGCACCGTGACCGCACCGCCAAGTCCGAAGGGCGAAATCACCGTACAGATGGGCAGTTTAAGCACCAAGACAAAAATCAATAACTTAGAGATTCTTGTCGGCTACAAAGACCCGGAAGAAGCTAAAAAAGCACCGAAGGGGGCTGGCGGCTCCGGCAAAATCAAGATGTCCAAGGCGGCTTCGATTTCCCATGAAATCAATCTTTTGGGACTGACCGTTGACGAAGCGGTTGCCAAACTGGACAAATATTTAGACGATGCGTACATTTCAAGAATTCCGCAGGTACGCATTGTACACGGAAAAGGCACCGGTGCGCTGCGAAACGGCGTTACCGCCTACCTGCGCGGTGTTCCTTATATCAAGTCGTTCCGTCTCGGCGAAATCGGCGAGGGCGACACCGGTGTAACCATTGTAGATTTTAAATAAAAGGGGGATTTTTACATGGCGACAAAACAAAAAATACTGATTGTTGACGATGACGAAAATATTGCAGAACTCATTTCTCTTTATCTGACAAAAGAATGTTTTGAAACAAAGATTGTTTATGACGGCGAAAGTGCCCTGCTCCAGCTTGACACTTTCCGCCCGAACCTCATTTTACTGGACTTAATGCTTCCGGGTATTGACGGCTATCAAGTCTGCCGTGAAATCCGCAAGTCCAACAATGTACCGATTATCATGCTATCCGCCAAGGGCGAAACCTTTGATAAGGTACTCGGACTGGAACTGGGGGCTGATGATTATATTATCAAGCCGTTTGAAACAAAGGAGCTGGTTGCCCGCGTCAAGGCAGTTTTACGCCGCTACCAGATGCCGGCGGAATCCGCGCCGGTCGGTGCAACTGTGCAGTGCGTGGAATACCCGGATCTGATTATCAATCTCAGCAATTATTCCGTGCAATACTGCGGAAAGACAGTGGAAATGCCGCCGAAGGAACTGGAACTGCTCTACTTTCTGGCTTCTTCGCCGAATCAGGTCTTTACAAGGGAACAGCTTTTAGACCACATCTGGGGTTATGAATATATCGGAGATACCCGGACGGTCGATGTCCATATCAAGCGAATCCGTGAAAAAATCAAAGACCACGCAAACTGGTCGATTGAAACGGTATGGGGCATCGGTTACAAGTTCGTAACACGCCGGTAATCCACAAAGATGAAATAAAACCGTCATAACACCGGAAAGGATTGTTTTCAATTATGAAATTTAATCTTTTAACCAAATACCTTTTTGTCTATGCGGCAGTTGCCCTGCTCGGCTTTTTAGGCGTGACTTTTATCAGCTACCGCATCGACTATGCAAAGGTTTACAACTACTATACAGATGCCCTGTACAAGCAGGCACTGTCGATTTCAAGTGAATACGCCGACGACTATTTCAGTGAGGAACACCTGCGTATCGTTGAAACCGAATTAAGAACCGTTGCCCTGCTCAACGATACACGCATTATGTTTATCGACACCGCAGGCAATATCATTCTGGATACAGCTTATGCACAGGAGCATAACACAAAAGATATTTTATACACCATTGATGGCTTTGATTATACCAGTCTGGGGACAAAACACACGCAGACCGGCGATTTTTACGGTATGCTTGACTGTACCTGTTTAAGTGTCTTCGCACCGATAACCAGCTCCTTTACGATGAAAGGCTATGTGGTTGTGCATTTAGATGAAAATGTGATTACCGATAATGTATACACAACCTTTAATACCAACTACATCACACTGGTTATGGTAATGCTTTTAAGCCTCAGCTTTATCGCACTGTACTTTGTCCAGATTCACAAACCGCTCAACGGCATTATCAAAGCGACAAAGGAATACGGAAAAGGAAATCTCGCCTATAAAATTGATGTCAAAAATGATATTGATGAAATCGGACGGCTGTCCGCTTCCTTAAATTATATGGCATCAAAGCTGGACGAATCCGACCAGTTTCAGCAGAAGTTCCTATCCAACATTTCCCACGATTTCCGCTCACCGCTGACATCGATTAAAGGATATCTGGAAGCCATTGCAGACGGTACGATTCCGCCGGAAATGACAAAAAAATATATTGATATTGTACTGTTTGAAACGGACCGGCTGACGAAGCTGACAAGCAACATTTTAACGCTGAATGAATTAGACCCGAAAACCGTGCGGCTTGAATTGTCCGTATTTGATGTCAATTCGATTATCAAGCACACGATTGAAACCTTTGAGGGAACGTGTAAAAAGAAGCGGATTCAGTTCCAGCTGACCTTTTCCGCGGAAACCTGTTCCGTCAAAGCCGATAAAAGCAAAATCGGACAGGTTATTTACAACCTTGTCGACAACGCAATTAAATTCAGCCACGAAAATTCCGTGATTTACATTTCCGTGCGGGAAAAAGGTGAGAAAGCCTATATTTCCGTCAAGGACAACGGCTCCGGTATTTCAAAGGAAAGTCTTGATAAAATCTGGGACCGCTTTTACAAATCCGATGCATCCCGCGGCCGCGACAAAAAAGGCTCCGGCCTTGGACTGTCTATCACCAAAGAAATTTTACAGGCACACAATGAAACGATTGATGTCGTCAGCACCGTCGGCGTCGGCACAGAGTTTATTTTTACACTGGCTTTAGAGAAATAAAAAATCATCTTCTTTCCTTAACGTTACACTGAACTTCGGAAAGAAGATGATTTTTTTAGATTTAATCCTTTTGCTGTTCCTGTTTTTCTTTTTTATCTAAATATCTATTGACTCTTTTTATTGTTTTTGCCAGCTGAACTATTCCGACAACAATTATAACAAGAATTACAATCCACAAAACTATATTAAATACAGTCAATGCTCCATCAAAAAACATATTAAAATCTCTTTCAAATATCATATCTGCCTCCTGCCTTTGTTATTCCCACAACTTTAATATTTAATCAAAACTATCATCATATGGTTCAACATTTCTCAAAGCTCCATCTGAATCAAAATAGCATCTACACATCACACCATTTCTATACAACGTATACCAGCCTGTTACCATTGCTCCACTCGGTTCAAAATAGAATTCATCTCTGCCACCTGACCAGTTCAACGTATGCCAGCCTGTTACCATACAGCCATCTGAATCAAAATAAAACTCATTTCTACCACCTGACCATTCTAATGTATGCCAGCCTGTTACCATACAGCCGTCTGAATCAAAATAAAACTCATTCCGACCACCTGACCATTCTAATGTATGCCAACCCTTTAACATTTCTCCTTCTGAATTAAAATAAAACTCATTTCGACCGCCTGACCAGTCTAATGTATGCCAACCTGTCAGCATATCCCCATTAGAATCTATATAATATTCTGTATCACCAATTTTTCTCCAGCCTTCAACTCTATCATATGTATTAAATTCAACACTAGCTGATCTTTTATATGAATTAAATTCTGTAAGATCAGTGTCAATTAGAATATACTGATGCACTATTCCAGTAAAATCTATTGTTATTTCATATCCATTATCACTTATATTAGCAACATACGCTGTTGTTTCCCATTTCCGTCCTATACTCAATCCTGTAAAACAGGCATTAAAACTATCACATGACACAAACTTCTTTGACATATATCGGATTGTTGCACTCACATCAACATTGAACTTATCAGCAACATATGGTCCCGTATGATTAAACAAACAACTTTCAGTCTGCTGATCTGGATAATCTGAAAACGAATACAAGCTTATCAAATTATCATCACCTAAAGTCATACTCTCTCTAGTATTATTACTGACTAATTCAGTTTGGGATAATGTTTCAATAAACATTTCTTCTGTAATTTCTACATTAGATAAGTCAAAATAATTTTCTTGTTCATTCAATAGATAACTATACTTGTCATAATCAAAAGTTTTACCTCTCTCAAATTCTTTATCCATTAATGAAAAGAATTGATCCGCTTGTTCTCTAGTTTTAAATTTAATTGGGATTACATCTTCTGGAATTTCATTTAGAACGTTTTCCGTATTGACAATAGCTGAGCTTTGCGTCTCACTTGTACTAGAAATAACCCCCTCACTGTCATTTGCATAAACACTCACTGGACACAAAAACAGAACAAATAGCATACCTATTATATACTGTTTCATTTGTTTCATTTGTTTCATTTGTTTCATTTGTTTCATTTGTTTCATTTGTCCTCCTCAAATTAAAAAATGTATAACATATGCATATGATATTTTTATTATACCATAATTTTGCATTAAGTCATGTTCTAAAATAAATACAATTTTATTATGGCATAGCTAAAAAGCTGCCGCATAAAAATTGCGACAGCTTTTTCTTCTAGCTTATTTTGTGAATAAATCTTTACGTTTTCCGATGACCAGAATGCCTGCACCGATAAACATGACTGCCATCAGCATTACATATAATCCTGCATTGGCGGTATCTCCTGTTTTTACGGTTTCAGTCTTTGCATTTTCTGCTTTTGCAGCTTCGGTCTGTGCGGTTGAAACATTTTCATTCACAACCTTTGGTGCTTCCTGTGCTGTCTTTGCCTGTTCTGCAATGACATAAGTACTGAAGTGATTGGTTACAAAGACTGCTTTGCCATTCTTGCAGACTGCCTGCATATCGGTAGCTGATCCGTCTTCTTCCATACGGAATACTTTTACATTGGCTTCTTCATAGCCTGCCGGAATGTCTAATGTTACTTCAATGCCGCCAGGGAACTGATGAACAAATTCCGTACCTCTTAAAATAGAGATGTCTACAACTACCATTTTTTCTTTATAATCAGAAAGTGCTTTTACAGCCGCATCAAATGCACTGCCTTCTGTTAATTCTGTAAACTGCATAACGTCATCTTCATCAAATACATTGTCCTCTGCCTTTAAGCTGACGGACATTTCTGCACCTTTGACGTCATTCTTTTCTGAAAGACTGGACTTGCCGCTCTTTGTGGCTTCTGTTTTGTCTTCTGCCTTCGTGGCTTCGGTTGCGGCCTCGGTCTTGTCCTCTGCCTTTGTGGCTTCAGTTGCGGCCTCCGTCTTTTCCTCTGCCTTTGTGGCTTCGGTTGCGGCCTCAGTCTTGTCTTCTGCTGTTGTCGGTTCTTCCGGCTTTGTTTCCGGCTCGGTCTTAATGCCTGCCTTTACTTCCAGTACCTGACTTGCAACGCCAAACTTCGCACCCATTGACTGGTAATCACCTGTTGACATCAGATAACCGTTTGTTGTCAGTGAGCCATCTGCATTTCTTAAAATTGCATCAATATCTGCTGTAACATCCGGTGCGGTTGTAGATGTAAATGCACCTGATGTATATGGGTCTGATACAACTGTACCCAGTTTCTGTCCGCTTGTAACAGCAGTTCCTGTAATAGAGAACGGAACCTGATAGTATTTCTTGCTGTTAAATGAAATACTGTTGCTGATTTTTCCAATAAACTTATCTGTACCGTTACCTGCTGCAGAAAGTAAGTTGAAGAATGTACCACCTGCTGTTGTACGATAAAAATTAAAGTTTGTCTTTACATTGTTGTAAGAAGTACAATTCATTAATGTTAATGCGCCGCCGTTACCGTTATCTGTAAATCCGTCTTTTCCGTTATTAAATGCAAGACAGTTAAATACAAAGTGTGGTGTCGGTACTTTACCGTTGCTTCCGCCTAACTTAAATCCGTTCATATCGCCATTGGCTTCTGAATTACCATTGGTAAGTGTACCATTATTAAATGCAATACAGTTTCTGATGGTTACAACACCAATTGAACCTGTTGCCGGTTTTGCATATAAATCCCAGCCATCATCGCAGTTGCAATATGAAATACAGCCATCAAATACATTGCCTTCTCCACAAGTCAGCTTTGCTGCAAAACCATCTGCATTTTCACCGGTTGCCGGGTCGCAGTTATCAAATGATGTACAGTTGATAATGTAATTGCATGACGGCCAGTCTTCCTTATTGGTTACAGAAGAAGAACGTCTGCTGATCTGAAGACCTGTATCTCTGTTTGCCTGTAAAATACAACGTTCAATAACATTGTGGCTTCCTGCAACAAAAATACCGTTGTCTGCTGCACCGTATACAGTAATACCATATACATACCAGTAGTTGCCTTCAATCTGAAGTCCTCTTGCATTGACAGAAGTGTCTTTAATGTTATAGGACTGTGATGAAAAATCAAATGTTACCTTTGCGCCGTCAGCAGCCTTTAATACCTTGTAGCAGTCTGCCGTACCGCTGTTTGATACCGGAATGGTAAGCTGATGGTCAAATGCATACGTACCTTCTAATAAAATAACTGCCGTTCCGCTTTCAGCCTTTGCAATTGCTGATTCTAAATCAAGCGGTGAATCCTTTGTACCGTCTGCTGATGCACTTCCCTGTGGTGCTGCATACAGCTTCTTTAAATACTGTGAATCAGATACACTGCTCAATGATGTATAAGCACCTGAAAATGCGGTGCTTGTCTTATCATAAGAAGATGTATCGCCTGTTGTTCCCCCCGGCGTTGTACTACCGGTTGTGCTCTCAGTGGCTTTTGTTGCCTCTGTGGCTTTCGTACTCTCCGTAGCCTTTGTGCTTTCTGTAGCTTTTGTGCTTTCCGTAGCCTTTGTGCTTTCGGTAGCTTTTGTGCTTTCCGTAGCCTTTGTGCTTTCGGTGGCTTTCGTACTTTCTGTTGCTTTCGTGCTTTCGTCTTCCTTTGTAGAAGGCTGTGTTAAATCTTCTTTATTTAATGTGTTGTGGCTTGTTGTCGGCTCCTCTGCACCGGTTCCGATATACGGCTTCTGGGAAACCGTATTGTTTGGTGCTACTGATACTAAACAAGTCTTATACGCTCTTAATGCAGACTTTAATGCCTGATTTAATGCATAAGAAGCATCATCTTCTGCTGTAAATGTCCACTTAAAATCACCGTTTTCTACTCTGCCGGCATACTTTTCAACATTTTCCTTTGCCTGCTGTGGTGTATCTGCTGTATAGCTGTACATTCCCTTGCTGGTATCAAAGTTATTGTAGGTGTTGCCGCCCTTATAACTCTTGACTGTTGCAGGAACCTTTTCATCAGCAGATTCTACAACATATCCGTCAAATTCGGTGTTGTTTTCCTGATAAGATACAAAACCGTTTCCGCCTTCGATATAGTTGTTATACGCTTTAATCGTTCCGCCTGCTTCCTTTGAAAATGTTGCCATGTTGGCTTCATCTCTCTTTAAGGTTGTCCAGTCTGCAATGACATCTGAACCCTGCATAGAAGTCAGCATCGGATATTTACAATTTCTGAAATAGTTTCCTTCTGAAAATACAGAAGAACCATTTGTTGAACCGATACCGTATTTTGCGTTTCCGTCATAGTAATTGTTGTATACATGAGCGGAATAGAATCGGATTCTTGGATGTCTTGAATCTGAATGGTCATACCAGTTGTGATGGTATGTAATATATAAATCTTCAGTTGTTCCTTCGCTTAATCCTAACAGGTTACATTTTCCGTTATCAAAGAAATGATTATAAGAAAATGTAATAAATGTAGATTTCTTGCAGTCTAATGCGCCATCACCCTTTGCCTGGTCTGAATCTCCGCCTGCTTCGCCGTAGAAGAAGTCACAGTTATGTACCCAGATATGGTCATTATCCTGCTGAAGTCCGATGTTATCGCCTTCACTGCTGTCTACCAGCATAATACCTAAGTTTCTTACTTCTACATTGGAAGCATTTTTAATACGGATACCCCAGCCGTAAACAGTTGCATCATCACCGACACCTTCGATTGTGATACCACATGAAAGGCGCTTTGATGAACTGCTTCCGCTGACAACCATATCTCCGCCTTCCATCACTGCAAAATCTGTTACCTGTCCAATCAGACGGATATCTAACGGTCTGTTATCGTATCCCTTTTTATACAGATTTAAAATTGCCTGAATACCGGTTGCTGTTTCTGTTGCACCCTTGGCATTTTTAACAACGTCCATGGTAACAGTATTTTTGGTTTCTTCTGTCAGATAAAGAACCACTGCATTGCCCTTTAATGTACCGTTATCACGATAAGCACCGTTTGCTTCACCATTGGTCCATGCAAAGCCTGTTCTGTCATGTGCCTTGACACTGAGTGTTTCCGTTACGGCTGCACTGTCTGCCGCTTCTGCTCCTGCTGCTACAGGAACAACCTTTAATACATAATCACCAGCTGCAAGTCCTAACGCATCTGCTCTGTAATATACAGAACTTCCGTCTGATGTCTTATATTTTCTAACCAGCTCGTTGTCAAGCTTTTCATAGCTTGTATCTGCTGCATCTGCTTTCTTTACGTATACGTTATAAGAAGCGGCATTTTTTGCTTCATTCCATTCTACGTATGCTGATTCAAGCCAGCCTGTACTCTGAATCAGTGAAACCTGTTCTACTGTTGTATCACCTGTGTCCGGCTTTGTTTCACTTGGTTTTGTTTCACTTGGTTTTGTTTCACTTGGTTTTGTTTCACTTGGCTTTGTGGCTGCTTCTGTTGCCTTTGTTGTTTCTTCTGTCGGCTTTGTCGTTCCTTCTGTAGAACCCTGCTTTGTATAGCTGTAGACGATGTAGAATAAATTCATGGTATCGCCCTTGGTAATCGTATAATCGCCTGCACTGATATCGACTGTCAGTACCCCATCATCACCGACTTTTGTCTTTGTTCCGTTAATCTTGACATTTTTACCCGCTGCTGATTCAACTTCTGTACCAAATACCAGCGTCAGCTTACCAGCTTCCGGTGCTGTAAATTTAACACTTGCTTTTGAATCAAACTTTAATGGGTCTGTATATGTAACCCCATCATAAGTTGCTGTTCCTTTTTTCTTTCCTGCACTTCCAGCAATTGTAAAAAAGTCATCACTGGTAACTCCCTGTGTTGTAAAATTGTGTTCATATTTTACAACCGTTGAACTTCCGTCTGCCCTTGCAGACATTAATGATGTCGGCATAATCACGCTGAGGCACATTACAAGCGCCAAAAGCCATGCCCACCGCTTCTGTGTTTGTTTTTTCATACACACCTTCATAAACCCTCCAACTTGTCATGATTCATCTTATTTCTGTCCAAACCCCTGACCTGAAACCCCTAAGTGATGCATCATGACTTTCCTTTGTATTTTTGCTGCAAAATCTGCAAATATCCTTACTTTTCCCTCCCGCTTCTTTTTTATGCATTTTTTGCGTTTTTATGACACTTATGCCAATAATCTTATCATCTTTTCACAGAACCAAACATAGTACCTTAGCCTACTTTTAGATTTTTCCACAATTTAGCCATGATTTACAACATTTTATTGTGCAAGTTGCCCATTGACGTTATTGAAAATTTTTATCATTAATCTGTGATTTTTTAAAAAAATTGTGCAAAACACATTCTCGCGCCGAGCGCAGTCGTTTGCGACAAACTACATCTTCGCGCAAGTTTGCATCATCGGCACGTAGTGCCTTTTGTGTAATAGGGAATTCTATCGGATTTTCCTATTACACAAAAAATACACAGAAATACCGGATTTTCCCGGTATCTCTGTGTATTGCCATACATCGCTTCTGCTTTATGCTATTCTTATATTCATTCACTTTTCCAGTGCAATCTGTGCAGATGTCCTTCCAGATTCATTGTTTCAAAATTATGCTGGCGCAAAGCCTCATACAGTACAATTGCAACGGAATTGGACAGATTCAGGGAACGGATATCGCCAATCATCGGGATACGGATACATGTTTCCTCATTGTCGACCAGAATTTCTTCCGGAATTCCGGCACTTTCCTTGCCAAACATAATATAACAGTCATCCTCATAAGACACATCACAGTAAGTCTTTTGTGCCTTAGTCGTTGCCATATATATCTTTGCACCCGGATTTTTTTTCTGAAAATCCGCATAGTCATCGTACACGGTTACGTCCAGCTTGTCCCAGTAATCCAGTCCGGCACGCTTTAACATCTTTTCATTTAACTTAAAGCCGAGCGGTTCAATCAAATGCAGTCTTGCGCCCGCCGCCACACACGTTCTTCCGATATTTCCGGTATTCGCCGGCATCTCCGGTTCATGTAATACAATATTTAACATCTTTTCCCCTTTCTGATCCTGCAATCAACCAGTTACACAACTGCACCGTCCTATCCGTCAATGCCTCCGCCGTGTATTATAATTAATTCACATTAATTGCAATATCCAGTTCCATATGAATCTCATCACTTGTCAGCGGAACACAGATATTCTGACTGTAAGACTGCTTTAAATAAACATTTCCGCGGCATAAAGTCGGCGGTGTGATATCCATGGCAATGCCTTTTGTCGAAAGAATCGTTGCCGCATTTCCCATCATCATATTGCCCAGCTCATTAATCGCACTGGCAGACATATCGTCGAGTGCCGTAACCGGCATCCCCATCATCATCTTGGAGGCTACATGGAGCGCATGTGCTTCCGGAAATGACATTAAAACCTGTCCGCGCACTTCTCCTGTCACACCAATCATAATAATCACGGAATCACTTGAAAACTCCGTTGTCTTTACATACGGTCTGCCAATTTTCATATCGACCTGGCAAATATCTTTAATCACGCTGGTTGCCGCCATTAAAAAAGGATTGATATATTCTACGCTAAATTCTGCCATCATTTCCTCCCAAGGACTCTATAAACTTCTGTATTCTTTCTAATCCCACCTTTAAATTTTCGATGGAGTACGCATAAGAAATGCGCACAAAGCCTTCACCTGATGCTCCGAAAGCTGTTCCCGGTACTACTGCCAGCTTCTGTTCACTCAGTAACCTTGTTGCAAATTCCTCTGATGTCATTCCAAATTTCTTAATTGACGGAAATACATAAAATGCGCCATACGGCTCAAAACATTCCAGTCCCATCTCTTTAAAGGCATTGAGCAGGAAACGTCTTCTCTGATCATATGCCTCTACCATCATTTCAACTTCCATGTCACAATTTTTCAGTGCTTCCACTGCCGCAAACTGACTGTTCGTCGGCGCACACATAATCGCAAACTGGTGGAGTTTTACCATCTGCTCAATGACCGTGGCAGGTCCGCAGGCATAGCCTAAGCGCCATCCGGTCATTGCAAATGCCTTTGAAAAGCCGTTAATCACAATGGTCCGCTCCTTCATACCAGGCAATGAACCAATCGAACAGTGGCGCTTTCCTCCATATGTCAGTTCCGCATAAATTTCATCGGAAATGACATATAAATCCTTTTCAATAATCACCGGAACAAGTTCTTCCAGTTCTTCCTTCGTCATAATTGCACCGGTCGGATTGTTCGGATATGGCAGTACCAGTATCTTAGTCTTATCCGTAATGCTGTTTAAAAGCTGTTCTTTTGTCAGCTTAAAATCATTTTCCGCCTTTAATTCAATCGGCACCGGCACGGCATCCGCCATAACTGCACACGGCAGATACGATACGTAACTCGGCTGCGGAATCAGCACCTCATCGCCGGGGTCTGTCATACAGCGCAATGCCACATCAATCGCTTCACTGCCGCCGACCGTGACAAAAATTTCATGCAGCGGGTCATAGTGCAGATCATATTTGCGGTTTACATACCGGCTGATTTCTTCACGCAGTTCTTTTAAACCTGCATTGGATGTATAAAATGTTCTTCCCTTTTCCAGCGTATAAATGCCTTCTTCGCGGACATTCCACGGTGTATCAAAATCCGGTTCTCCGACACCTAAAGAAATCGCATCCGGCATTTCACTGACAATATCAAAAAATTTACGGATTCCTGACGGTTCAATACCGATTATTTTCTTTGACAATGGATTTCTCATGGTGTCACCAGCATCCTTTCATCTTTTTCTTCTGCATCCAATACCCTGCCGTAATCCTTATATTTTTTCAATACAAAATGTGTGGATGTGCTGAGTACCGAATCCAGCGGTGAAAGCTTATTGGCTACAAACTGTGCGACTGATTTCATTGTCTTGCCTTCAATAATGACCGTAAAGTCAAATCCACCGGACATTAAATAAACCGATGTAATCTCATCATATTTATAAATGCGCTCTGCAATGCTGTCAAATCCCAATCCGCGCTGCGGTGTGACTTTCACTTCAATCAGGGCTGTTACTTTTTCTTCACTTGTCTTGTCCCAGTTAATCAGGGTATTATAACCGCAGATGACATGCTCTTTTTCCATATCCGCGATTTCATTGGCGACTTCCACCTCTGTCATGCCAAGCATAACCGCCATGTCTTTTAAATCGATTCTGCTGTTTTTTTCCAGCATATTTAATATCTTTTCTCTCATACATTCATCCGCCTTTCGCTGTAATCCAAGACTTATATAAAACGATATACCTCGTCCCGGTTCGGTGTGTCCAAATACCGTACCTCATCGTCATTGCGCAGAATTTTATTGTGGTCTGCCGTTGTCCTTCCAATGACAGATGCCTTAATTCCTGCATCAGACAATATTTTTATTATATCATGTCCGTTATCCGCTGTCATTAACAAAGCACCACAAGATTCCAATTCATATGGATTCACGTCAAAAATTTCACAAATTTCAATAATCTCCTGTCTGACCGGAATCTTTTTAAAATCAATATCCAGTCCGACTTTTCCGGCTTCTGCCATATCCCACAGTGCTGCAAAAATGCCGCCCTCAGAAACATCGTGCATACCGGTCACACCTGCCTGTGCAGCAAGAAACGCTTCTTCCCCAACGGACATATCCTGTGCATTTCCCTGTGCCTTTTCAATCACGTCTTCTCTGTAAAACCGTAAAATTTCCGGGCGGTTCTTTGCAATAATCTGCCGGATGCCGCTGATACCAATCCACTTTGTCAGAATCACGTCCTGTCCCGGATGAATATTTTTCGCCGATAAATTTTTCCCGTCACACAGCCCGATTACCGTCACCGTTACAACCGGTTCTAAAACCGCTGCACTGCCCTGCGTATGTCCGCCGGAAATCTGGATACCCAGCGGTTCGCACTGCTTTTGAAGCGTTTCCATGATTTCCCGCAGCTTCGCCTCCTCTGCGGACAGCGGTAAAAGCACCGTACACTCCGCCGCCACGGGAATTCCGCCGCCTGCATAAATATTATTGGCGGCTCGCTGTACCGGATTTTTCGCTGCAATGTCCCCCGTTGCAGCTGCTGCCGCACTCACCACTGCAGGCTTGTCTTTCTTTTGCAGGCTGATATACGCACAGTCTACACCAATCGCCGGTTTCGCCGCATATTCTTCTCGTTTTTTTATCTGCTTTAAAACGGAACGCTTCAAAATCGAATTTGATACTTTTCCCGGATTCATATACTCTCCATTCCGGCAGGCCTTTAAGTAAAACTTGCCACTTTGCCTTATTTAGGTTATGATTAGTAAAGCAGGGCTGATGCCACCATCGGCACAACCATTGCCAATACTAAAATAATAATGATAATTGCAGAAAAAATTTGCTTGTTTTTTTTATTGTTAAAATTAATCATTTTCTTCTCCATTCCGCAGGCATTTTAATGCCGGAGGAATCGCGGACTGAATTTATTCAGTTCTGCGATAAGCGCAGCTTTGTGACGCCTGCGGCACAAAACTGCCGTGTGAAAAATCTTGAATTTAAGGATTTTTCACACTTGCTCCATTTCTGTGATTATCCCAATGTAAAGGATAAATTATGAAACTGATACTGCCTTATTTTATACTAATATTATTTCTGCTTCAACATAATATGAAAAAAAATTCAAAAAAAGAGAAAATTAACAATGAAACCTTCTGGAAACGGGAGTCGGAAGCCAATTCTGTGCGGAAAAAAGATATTTCCGGACTGGATTACATCCGGATTCCGGATACACTGACCTGTCCGGATACGCAGGATGAACGTATCTTAAAGGAGTGGCATACAATTGAAGCTTTAAAAGAAAAAAAGATTTTAAATCTGTCAGGTTTTACGAACACCGATTTAAAATTGGAATACGGTGTCGGCAACTTAACCGAGCTGACCGATTATGACAACAACTATGTCACACTGAGCCGCTCCCTTGCAAGAATTGCTGAACTACTGACAGAACAGGGGTTGAAAAAAGAGGCTGCCGCATTTTTGGAATTCGGCATTGCAACCCATACCGACATCGGTAAAAACTATACCCTGCTTGCCGGATATTACATGGAATATGGAAAGCCTGAAAAAATCGACTTTTTAATCGCACAGGCAGAGCAGCTTTCCTCACTTTCCAAAGACCCGATTATTGCCCGTTTAAAAGCCATCCAGCGCGGAGAGACTTCACCTGCCTAACTTTTTACTGCGCTTACGATTAAACAGACTTTTTATTTTTTATACGGCAGTTTCCCATGTTCCGAAATAATGCCATCAATGATTTTAGACGCCTTGCTCTTTGTCAGGCTGTCAATGTCCTGCTCCAGTGTCAGCCCGTGATAGGAAACCAGTGCTGCCAGATATCGTTTCTGCGCCGCTGTAACCGGCGTATCTTTCCTGACCGTGTAATTAAGCGGCAGGGTTTCTCTAAACCCTTCATCGTCCGGCTTTACCGCATACAGCTTATAATAAAGCTGATGGGCGCTGACCGCATCGTCTAAGGCGCGGTGCGAATTACCCGGATTAATCTGAAAATATGCGCAAAGCACATCCAGATTTTTATGTTCCACCTCAGGAAGCAGTCTTCTTGCAAGCTTTAAGGTATCAATTCCATTCTTTTCAAAAGGAATCCCATGATTCACACACGCTTTTTTCAAAAATGAATAGTCAAATATAATATTATGTCCCAGAAGCGGCATATCCCCGATAAAACTTACAATTTCATCAATTACTTCCGAAACATGCGGCTGCTCTACCACCATTTCATCGGTAATTCCGGTCAGTTCCACAATCCGCTGCGACAGCTTCTCCTTCGGATTTAACAGACGGCTGTAGGTTTCTGTAATCTCGCCGTCACAGACCTTTGCCATGCCGATTTCAATAATCTGATTTTCTGACGGATTCAGCCCCGAAGTTTCCAAATCCAGTGCCACATAGTCCCTTATCATAACCAATCCTCGTTTCCCGTTTACTTTCTATCTCTTATCCTTTGATTTACAGATATCCTGCAAAAAACACTCACTGCACTTTGGCGCACGCGCCGTACAGATTTCCCGTCCAAATGTAATAATCTGTATATTGTATACAATCCAGTGGTCTTTCGGCAGGACCTTCATTAAATCATATTCAATCTTTTCCGGTTCAGTTTCCTTTGTAAAACCCAGTCTTTGGGAAATACGCTTGACATGGGTATCCACTACGATACTCGGTTCATGAAAAATATTGCCGCGGATGACATTCGCCGTCTTTCTGCCGACCCCCGGAAGACTTGTAAGCTCCTCTAATGAAGACGGCACTTCTCCGCCAAAATCCACACAGATTCTTCTTGCCGTTTCAATCAGGTTCTTTGCCTTGCTGTGGTAAAATCCAATCGAGTGGATATCCTGCTCCATTTCCTTTACATCTGCATGTGCAACTGCCGATACGTCCGGGTACTTTACGAATAAATCCTTTGTCACAATATTGACCCGCTCGTCGGTACACTGCGCCGACAGCATCGTTGCCGCAAGCAGCTCCCACGGTGTCGTATAATTTAAACTGCACCGGAACTCTGTCGTATATCGCTCATCTAACCGCTCTAAAATGCTTTTCGTTCTTTTTGTCATAATCTCACTAATCTCCATTCCGCAGGCATTTTAATGCCAAAGGAATCGCGAGCCAAATATCAGATTTGGCTCTGCGATAAAAGCTATTTGTTTTTGGGTACACAAAAAGCGGGTGATGGGAATCGAACCCACGTATCTAGCTTGGAAGGCTAGTGTTCTACCATTGAACTACACCCGCATGTGATGTACTGTCTCACAACGAAATTTATTCTATCACAGTTTTTTTGAAAATGCAAGGGGTTTTTTGAAATTGTTCAGAAGATTATAGCTTTATAGAAAACTAAAGTTCATTAATTCACTTTTCTAAGTTTTTAACAGACTTGCTAGATTGGGAGTTTATAGTTAGGAGGTTTAAGAATGGACAGCCCTCTTATCCTTTGTATATTACAAAGGATAAGGGGCGTCAGTTTAGCCATTTAAACAACATTCCCCTATTAAAAACGCTCATCGCATGTTATACTGAAAAGGTTCGAATTAAAAGCAGCCTGCGGAGTACATTTCCGTAGGTTTTTTATTCAAACAGAGCTGGGAAGTTCTGTTTGAATCCCGTATTGAATAAAAGAACCTGCCTGGCAGGATTTATTTTTGTTGGAAGGAGTATGTAATGCGCTTTTTATTATGCGGAATTAATGCGAAATATATCCACTCAAATCTGGCGATTTTCAGCCTGAAAGCTTATGCTGACAGGAAGAAGATTCCAGGAGCGGAGATTATTTTAAAAGAATATACAATTAATAATTATGTAGAGGATATTTTACAGGATTTATATGAGGAAAAGGCTGATGTTGTTATTTTTTCCTGCTATATATGGAATATTTCTTTTGTGCGAGAACTGGCGGCGGAGCTTAAAAAAGTGAGTCCTGATGTGAAAATCTGGGCTGGTGGTCCGGAAGTTTCTTATGCAGCGAATAAATTTTTGATGGAGAATCCGGCATTTGACCTGATTATGCAGGGAGAGGGAGAGGAAGTTTTCTCTGAATTGATTCGCTTAACAGTGGAGGAAAAATGTCGGATTAAAGATGTATACAAACAATCAGAAAGTGAAAAAGTCTTATCGGGGATTGTGGAAAAGAGATATTCCATAGAAGGGAAACAAGCTGTAAAAGAGGAAAAAGATATAGAAGATAAACATTTCGCAGGAGAAGATAATGTCTATCCAACGAATTATATAGATATGTCAAAACTCCAAAAGTTACAGGGAATTGCAGTCTGGGATTTTTCAGGAGAAGCAGCTTTAGGAAATGCTGAGAGCAATATAGGAAATAAAACGAAAATCATCAATACAGGGTTTGCTACTTTGATGAATATGGATACGATTCCATTTGTGTACGAAGATTTTCATCTTTTTGAACATAAGATTTTATATTATGAGACGAGCAGAGGATGTCCGTTCTGTTGTAGTTACTGCCTTTCTTCTGTGGATAAGACGGTAAGATTTCGTTCTTTGCCGATTGTGAAAAAAGAGCTGGATGCTTTTCTTGAAGCAAAAGTTCCACAGGTTAAGTTTGTTGACAGGACATTTAACTGCAACAGACAGAGGGCAATTGATATCTGGAGTTATCTGGTGGAGCATGATAATGGAATTACGAATTTTCATTTTGAGATTTCATCTGATTTGCTTGGTGAGGAGGAATTAGAGCTTTTTGCAAAGATGCGTCCAGGATTGATTCAGCTTGAAATTGGAGTACAGTCCACAAATGGGGAGACAGTCGATGCGATTCACAGACATATGGATTTAGAGAAGTTTTTCCATTATGTAGACAGAGTGCATGCACTGGGAAATATTCATCAGCATCTGGATTTGATTGCGGGGCTGCCGTATGAGAATTATGAGAGATTTGGAGTATCCTTTGATGATTTATATGCGCATAAGCCAGACCAGCTTCAGCTTGGATTCCTTAAAGTGTTAAAGGGAACGATGATGGAGGAAGAAGTCAAAAAGTACAGCATTCTATATCGTAATCAGCCGCCATACGAAGTACTTGGGACAAAATGGCTCTCTTATGACGAGATTATTTTATTAAAAGGTGTGGAGGAGCTTGTAGAACTCTATTACAACAGTGGTCAGTATACATTAACTTTAAAATATGCTGTTCCATTTTTTGAGAGTCCATTCCGCTTCTATGAAATGTTTTCAGCATGGTACCGGGGAAAAGGCTATCATAAGCTGAATCACAACCGACTCGAAAAGTATAATATTCTTCGGGAGTTTTTAAGAGAACATATAGACGAAAATGAATGGGATACTTTAGATGAGATTATGCTATATGATATGTATCTTCGAGAAAATGTAAAAGGAAGACCTGCATGGGCAAAAGACACCGCACAATACAAGAAAGAGTGGAAAGCATTATACAGAGAACAGGGAGAAAAACTTTTTCCAGAAGATGTGCAGGCAGGAATTTATGATTCAAAGAGGGCAGCCAACCAAAGTCATATCGAAGTATTTGAAATTAATATAAAGAAGTTTGAGCAGAGTGGGCAGGTGGAGAAAAAACAGGTGTTTTGCTTATTTGATTATAGCAGAAGGAATCCGCTAAATCGGGCGGCTAGAACTGTAGAGTGGGAAATATTATAATAAGTGAACAGCAGGTTACGATGTTGTTGATAATGATATAGGATAGTAAATCCTGATAAAATAGAGACTTGAATGTACGACAGAAATGACTTAAAATAAAAAAGAATGTTCAGGAGAACAAAAAAAGTCTGTATGTTTATAACAATAAAAGTATTTTTCAAGTAAGCGCCATAGCAAGGTCAGAGTGAGAGATATAGTGATTTCTGTTCTGAAGTGCTGTATCTTTGAAAGATGCGAAATCACTATATGAAGTTAGAAAACGAAGACGGACGCATTTTATATAGTTTATTTTAGAAAGGAAGTTTTAGTATGAAGTCAGATGGCACAAAGAAAAGACAGAGAATTGCTACAGTTGTAGTTGTATTAGTAGTTATTGCGATGGTTATCACAACAGTCGTTCCAGCAATGATGATGTAGGATTCAAAAACACATCAGAGTTTTTGAATATGAATGAGAGAAATGAATTAAATAAATCATGATCTATAGGG
>ERZ834859.1525-NODE-1525-length-24547-cov-10.041687_pt1 | contig 24547 bp, 20 predicted proteins | sample MGYA00519947_ERZ834859 | MGnify/ENA primary metagenome ERZ834859 (study PRJEB31850, sample SAMEA3708763) | human gut metagenome | biome: human gut; feature: human-associated habitat; material: faeces | place: China | collected 2014 ...
TTCATTGCCATGATCGCCGACAAGATGCGGCTGGATAAGCGGCAGCGGGTGGGGTGAGCGGCAACTGCCCCACAAGGGGTCTTGTCCCAAAAAAACAGGGAAAAACCCAAAATTCCCTCTTGCTTTTTTGCAAAGCAGTGCTATAATAGTAAGGCAATCGTTTCCAAGGCCGCTCGAGGGGGTAGCCGATATTGAAGGTTGTGATGGGCACATACATTATAATATGGCCCCGATACGTCAGAACCAGAAATGAGGTGAAAAGAATGAAACAGGGTATCCATCCGAATTACGTTGACTGCACCATCACCTGCGCATGCGGCAACGTGATCAAGACTCGTTCCACCAAGCCCGAGATCCACGTCGAAGTTTGCTCCAAGTGCCACCCCTTCTACACTGGCAAGCAGAAGCTGGTCGACACCGGCGGACGTGTTGAGCGCTTCAACAAGCGCTTTGGCCGTAATAAGTAATTACAGGCTTTTCCAGCGCCGTCTCCTTCGGGAGGCGGCGCTTTTTTGCGTTTCGGGGCGGAATTGTTTTTGCTTTCCACACAGGTTTGCCCCAATTTGAACACAATTTCCGTCTAAAATAAACCAGCATTCAATCAACCGAGAAGGAGCGTATTGCTGTGGTCGAAGTATCGCATCTGAGCAAGAATTACGGCAGCCATCCGGCCATCCGGGATCTGACCTTTTCCGTGGCAGACGGGCAGGTGTATGGGCTGCTGGGCCCCAACGGCGCGGGCAAATCCACCATTATGAACATCCTGACCAGCTACCTGGCCCCCACCGGCGGGGAAGTGAAGGTGGCAGGATTTTCCCTGCCGGAGCAGGCGCAGCAGGCCAAAGCCTGTGTGGGCTACCTGCCGGAGCAGCCGCCGCTGTACCCGGAAATGACCGTGCAGGAATATCTGGACTTTGCGGCCGAGCTCAAGGGGGTCAAAAAAGCCCAGCGCCGCGAGCAGGTGCAGCAGGCTGCCCGGCGCACCGGGCTGGATCAGGTGATGCCCCGGCTCATCCGCAGCCTGTCCAAGGGCTACCGCCAGCGCGTGGGCATTGCGCAGGCTCTTCTGGGCAGCCCGCAGCTGATCATTCTGGATGAGCCCACGGTCGGCCTGGACCCGGCGCAGGTCATCGGCATCCGTAAACTGATCCGGGAACTGGGCAAGACCCACACGGTCATCCTGTCCAGCCACATCCTCAGCGAGGTGCAGGCGGTGTGCAGCCGGGTGCTGATCCTCTCCAAGGGAGCGTTAGTGGCCGAGGGCACTCCGGAGCAGCTGAGTGAGAAGCTGAGCCCCGGCATCCGCCTGCGTGTTACCGCGCTGGGCAGCAGCGATACGGTGCTGCCGGTCGTGGAAGCGGTGCCGGGTATTACCGGGGTGCAGCTGGTCAGCGAAGCAGACGGCGAGGTGACTTTTACTGCGGAGACTGCCGACACCACCGACCGCCGCGCCGAGGTGTCCCGCGCCCTTTCGGAGGCGGGGTGCACGGTGCTGGCACTGGCAGCGGAGAACCGCAGCCTGGAGGAAGTGTTCCTGGCTCTGACCGGGGAAACCGCCGATGTGCCGGAAGAACCGGAAACCGAACCGAAAGGAGAATGACCGATGTTCGCAATTTTCAAACGGGAAGTCCGCAGCTGCTTCCATGGAATGATCGGCTATGTGCTCACCGCCTTTCTGCTGGTGGCATCGGCCATCTATTTTGTGGCGCTGAACCTGGGCCACGGCCTGCCGGACTTTGGCTACTATACGCTGTACAACACCATTTTTATGCTGCTGTTTTATTTTCCGGTGCTGACCATGCGCTCCTTTGCAGAGGAACGCCGCACCCGCACCGACCAGCTCCTGCTCACCAGTCCGGTGCCGGTGCCGGGCATCGTGCTGGGCAAGTTCTTTGCCCTGTGCGTGGTGTTTGCGCTGCCCTGCGTGGTGGACGCAGTCATGATCCTGACCCTATGGGCGCTGGGGGCGACCGCTGCCAGTACGCTGGCCAATTTTGCGGCGCTGCTGTGCTACTATCTGCTGGGCTGCGCCGCCATTGCCATTGGGGTGTTCCTGTCCAGCCTGACCGAAAACCAGATCATCGCGGCGGTGGCCGGAGCGGCGGCGCTGCTGCTGGCCTATCTGATGCCCAGCCTGCGCAATATGTTCACCACCGGCAGTGCCGTGGCGCTGGCATTGTTCACCGTATTGGCCGCGGTGCTCAGTGTGGTGGCGGGCCTGCGCAGCCGCAGCTTCACGCTGGGGTGTTTGACCTTTGCCGGGTGCTGTGCGGCGCTCACGGTGTTGTTCCTGCTGCGCAGCAGCTGGCTGACCGAGGGCTTCAGCGCCGTGCTGAGCGCACTGTGCCTGTTTGCTCCCTTTGCGGAATTCGTCAACAGCAATTTTTCCATCCCCACACTGGTGTACTATCTCACCGTGACGGTGCTGTTCCTGTTCTTTACCGTGCAGGAACTGGAAAAACGCCGCTGGAACTGAGGGGAGGGCACAACAATGAAAAACAGAAAGAACCGGCCGGTCAACGGCAAGGTATTCCGCAGTGGGGTGTACTCCACCGCCATTCTGGCGGCTGCCATCCTGCTGGCGGTGCTGGTCAATCTGGTGGTGCGGGCACTTCCATCCAAATACACGGAGTTTGACCTTTCGGAGGCCAAAATGTACACCCTGGGCGACAGCTCGGTGCAGCTGGCACAAAGCCTGCAGCAGGATGTAACCATTTATTATCTGTGTGAGACGGGCAGCGAAGATGCCATCATCACGAAGCTGTTGGACCATTACGCCGCCGAAAGCAGCCATATCCATTGGGAGCAGAAGGACCCGACCCTTTACCCTACCTTTGCGGCGCAGTACGGGGCCGAAAATGCATCCACCGGAAGCCTGATCGTGACCAGCGGGGAGGACAGCGTGGTGCTGGATGCCGCCGATCTGTACGAGTATGACTACTCCGACTATTACACCACCGGCAGTGCCAATGTGACCTTTGGCGGCGAGAAGCAGATCACAGCCGCCATCTATAAACTCACCAGCGGCGACGCCCGGGTGGCCTACTATACCACGAACCATGGGGAACAGGCCCTGACCAGCTCCCTCACCGAGGCGCTGAACGCCCAGAACATCACCCTGCAGCCGCTGGACCTGCTGACCAGCGAGATCCCGGAGGACTGCAGCCTGCTGATCATCAACGCACCCACGTCGGATCTTGCGTCGGATGACGGACTGGTGGACGAGGCGTCCATGCTGCAGAACTACCTGAACGAGGGCGGCAAGATGCTGCTGACCACCAACATCTACGACGAGACCCCCAATCTGGACGCCCTGATGGCAGAGTTCGGTCTGTCGCGGGAGCCGGGCATCGTGGTGGAAGGTGACTCCGGCCATTCGCTGTACGGCTATCCGTACTCCCTGTTCCCGGATTACGGCACCACGGAGGAGAGCGCGGCCCTGAACGGCGTGAACAAGGACACCCATGTGATGCTCTCGGTGGCACAGGGTCTTGTGCTGACCGAGACGGAGGATGTGACCGCGGAACCCCTGCTCAACACCTCGGAGCAGTCTTACAGCAAGCAGGACGTCAACAACGCCGCAACCACCGAAAAGGAGAGCAGCGACACCGACGGCCCCTTTACACTGGCCGCCTGGGCATGCAACAACAACACCGGGGCGGAAGTGATCTGGATCGGCTGCCCGAATGTGGACAACGAACAGGTGTATCAGTCCATTCCCGGCAACCGCAACTTCCTGCAGGGCTGCGCCGTTTCGCTGGCCGGGGATGACAGCGGTCTGCTCATCGACACCAAGGCGCTGGAAGCCGAGCCTATCACGGTGGCAGCTTCGCAGGCCACGACTCTGGGGTTGGTGTTCGTATTCGTCCTGCCTGCCGCCGTGCTCATAGCCGGTGCCGTGGTGGTGGTGCTGCGCCGCCGCCGATAAGGAGGCTGCCATGAACGCAAAACGACGCACCCTTGCGGTGCTTGCGGCGGTGATCGCAGTGCTGGGGCTGGCGCTCTGGGCCCTGAACCGCAGCACTGCCGCAGAGAAAGCCGCTTCCAGTGCGGCGGCCGATGGTACCATCCCGCTGTGCTCTTTCTCTACCGCTGACCTGAGCCGCATCACCTGCACCTACAACGGGCAGACCCTCACGCTGGACGATGCGGACGACAGCTGGACGCTGGCGGAGGACTCGGACTACCATCTGGACGAGAGCGCCTGCAATACCATGGTCACAGCGCTTTCGTCCCTCCATGCAAAGCGGCAGCTGGACGCGCAGGCCGGGGAGGACTACGGCTTTGACGCGCCGGAGTTGACTGTAACGGTCACGGCGGCCGGGCAGACCACCACCCTGACCTTTGGCAGCAGCAACACCGTCACCGGCGACCGCTATGTGCAGAAGGACGGAGACACCGCCCTGTATACCGTGGACGCCAGCCGGACGGCCTGCTTTGCCTGCGATAAGGCCGGGCTGTTCGGCAGCTTCAGCCCGGCGGGCTTTGCCGTGTCGGATGTGGAGCAGGTGGCGTATACGCTGGCCAGCGGGGAAAAAGTCTCGCTGACTGCCGGTTCCGAGCTGGCAGGGGACGGAGACGAAGCGGATTCGGCTTCCTACGAGACGGTGTGGCGCTTTGCCGGAGATGCCGACACGGACCTGGATCAGGACAAGGTGCAGAGCATGCTCTCGGCCCTGAGCAGCTATGTGTCCGGCCAGATCACCCCCGCCGACGGCGCGGACCCGGCGGCCTGCGGCTTTGATGCCCCGTTGGCCGTGGTACAGGTGACCACGGCCGACGGAACAAAGACCCTCACCTATGCCAGCGGCACCGATGGGGATTACCTGATGGTGGAAGGCGATGATTCCATCTATGCAGTGGACGGCAGCATCGTGCAGGCCGTGACCCAGACGGCCGACGCGCTGACAGCGGCCTGAACGGCGGAAAAAATCCATCCTGTGCCCGGCGAAAAAACCGCTGCGGCGCAGGATTTTTTTATGGTCTCTGTAAAGTTTCGGCAAACCTCGACAGAGTGATTGACATTTGCCCCCGGATTGTTTATGATAAACCATGACAGGGCAGAATAACTGCGCAATATTACGGTCGTCATGGATGTTGTGCAGGGCTGGGTCACCCTGATGCGGGAGAAGGATGGGGCACGGGCCCTGTCTTTTTTCGTATCTGAGTTATAAGGAGGATATTGTAAAAAAATGGACAACTCGGTGATCGTTTCACTGCGGGATATCGTGGTGGAATTTGATGGTCAGCGCATTCTGGATGGGCTGAACCTCGACATCCATGACAAAGAGTTTGTGACGCTGCTGGGCTCCTCCGGCTGCGGCAAAACCACCACCCTTCGCCTGATCGCAGGCTTTCTGGAGCCCAACTCCGGCAAGGTGCTGCTCAAGGGCCAGGACATTACCGGTGTGCCGCCCTACAAACGCCCGGTGAATACCGTTTTCCAGAAGTACGCGCTGTTCCCGCACCTGAACGTGTTCGAGAACGTGGCCTTCGGCCTGCGCCTGAAGAAGATGGACGAAGAGACCATCCGCCGCAAGGTGCGCAACATGCTGGAGGTCGTGGGCCTGAAGGGCTTTGAGCGCCGCAGCATCAGCCAGATGTCCGGCGGCCAGCAGCAGCGCGTGGCCATCGCCCGCAGCCTGGTCAACGAACCGGAGATCCTGCTGCTGGACGAGCCTTTGGGCGCACTGGACCTGAAGCTGCGCAAGGAAATGCAGCTGGAACTCAAGCGCCTGCAGCGCGAAATGAACATTACCTTTATTTATGTCACCCACGATCAGGAAGAAGCCCTGACCATGTCCGATACCGTTGTGGTCATGAACGGCGGCAAGGTGCAGCAGATCGGCACCCCGGAGGACATCTATAACGAGCCGAAGAACGCCTTTGTGGCAGACTTCATCGGCGATTCCAACATCGTGGACGGTGTGATGCACAAGGACTTCCTGGTGTCCTTCTCCGGCGTGGACTTCCCCTGTGTGGACCGCGGCTTTGCCCGGGAGCAGAGCGTGCAGGTCGTGGTGCGCCCCGAGGACATCGAGGTGGTCTCCCCGGTGGAAGGCCAGCTGGTGGGCGTGGTCAACGACGTCATCTTCAAGGGCGTGCACTTTGAAATGCATGTGGAGTGCGAGGGCCGCGAGTGGCTGATCCATTCCACCCGCGCCTGCACCCCCGGCGAGACCATCGGCATGCGCATCGGCCCCAACGAGATCCACATCATGGCACGGAGCGAGGGGTGATGCGCCATGAAGATTTATGACAAGAAGCTGGCCTATCCGTACTTTGTATGGATGACCCTGTTCACGGTGGTGCCGCTGCTCATTGTGGTGTATTACGCCTTTACCGACGGCAACGGCGCGTTCACCATGGAAAATCTGGCTTCCATCAGCGGTTACGGTTCGGTGTTTGCCCGCAGCCTGCTGCTGGCCCTCATTGCCACGGTCATCTGCCTGGTGCTGGCGTTCCCCATCGGCTATTTTCTGTCCCGCCTGCGGGTGAACAAGCAGCACATCATGCTCATGCTGGTGATGCTGCCCATGTGGATGAATTTTCTGCTGCGCACCTACGCATGGATGGGCCTGCTCAGCGTGAACGGCCCGGTGAATGCCATTCTGGGCTTCTTCGGCCTGGGACCCTATACTATGCTGAACACCTCCGGCGCTGTGGTGCTGGGCATGGTGTACAATTATGTGCCCTATATGATCCTGCCGCTGTACACCAGCATGACCAAGATCGACCAGAGCCTTGTGGAGGCAGCCCAGGACCTGGGGGCCAACACCACCAAGACCCTGCTGCGGGTGCTCATCCCCATGAGCGTGCCCGGCATCAGCACCGGCATCACCATGGTATTCGTGCCGGCAGTGTCCACCTTCGTCATCAGCCGGATGCTAGGCGGCGGTTCCAACCTGCTGATCGGCGACCTGATCGAAATGCAGTTCCTTGGCAACAGCTACAACCTGAACGTGGGCTCCGCCATGAGCCTTGTGCTGATGATCATCGTGCTGCTGTGCATGAGCTTTACGTCCAGCTTTGACGAGGACGAGATGGAGGGTGTGTCCTGATGAAAACAAAACATCTCCGCCTGATGCAGCGTGCCTACGTCATTCTGTTCTTCTGCTTCATGTATCTGCCCATTGCCTACATGATCGTGTTCAGCTTCAACCAGAGCAAGGGCTATTCGCTGTTCACCGGCTTTACCTTAAAGTGGTACAGCAGCCTGTTCCACAATTCGTCCATCCTGCATGCACTGTGGGTGTCCATTGAGGTGGCACTGCTGTCCGCCGTCATCGCCACAGTGCTGGGCACGGCGGCCAGCCTGGGCATCGCGTCCATGAGCCGCCGCAGCCGCCTGCTGGTGACCAACATCACCTACATCCCGGTGGTCAACCCGGAGATCATCACCGGCATTTCGCTCATGCTGCTGTTCGTGGCTTACCAGCGCTTTGCCGAGGGCGTCTCCTGGCTGCCGGACACCATCATGGGCTTCCCGACGCTGCTCATCGCCCACATTGCCTTCAATGTGCCGTATGTCATCTTCAACGTGAGCCCCAAGCTCAAGCAGCTGGACATCAAGCTGTATGAGGCGGCCCTGGATCTGGGCTGCAACCCCAAGCAGGCCTTCTTCAAGGTCATCCTGCCGGAGATCAGCCCGGCCATCCTGTCGGCCTTCCTGATCTGCCTGACCTACTCCATCGACGATTTCATGATCTCCTACTTCAACTGCGGCACCGTGGAAACGCTGCCCATCGCCATCTACTCCATGACCCGCAAGAAGGTCAGCCCGGAGATCTACGCACTGTCCACCATCATGTTCGTGGTGATCCTGTGCATCATTCTGGTTTCCAACGCCATGGAAAGCCGCAGCTACCGCCGCGACCAGAAGGCGCTGAGAGGGGAGGGCGTGTGATGAAACGTTTTGCCGTTCTGCTGCTCACGCTGGCGCTGGCGGTGTGCTGCACGCTGCCGGCCTTTGCGGCAGGCACCATTGAGGTGAATGAGGACGTTTCGGTGTCCGGCGATTACGACTGGACCCGCTTCAAGGGCCAGAACATCACCCTGAACGTCTACAACTGGGGTGAGTACATCTCCAACGGCTCGGACGACAGCCTGGACGTGGTGTCCGCCTTTGAGAACCTGACCGGCATCAAGGTGAACTACACCACCTTCGATTCCAACGAGTCCATGTACGCCAAGCTGAAATCCGGTGCGGCGGACTACGATGTGGTGATCCCGTCGGATTACATGGTGGCCAAGATGATCGCAGAAGGGATGCTCAAGCCCCTCAACTACGACAACATCCCCAACTTCCAGAAGATCGACGCGGAATACCGCAACCCGGATTACGACCCCCAGAACGCCTATACGGTGCCCTACATGCTGTGCACCACCGGCATCATCTACAACACCACGATGGTGGACAAGGCACCCACCAGCTGGGCGGACCTGTGGGATGAACAGTATGCCGGCAACATCCTGATGTTCAACAACAGCCGCGACGCCTACGCCATTGCGGCCTTCAAGAGCGGCCATGACATCAACCCCCAGTCCACGGAAGAAGTGGACGAGGTGGTGAAAGAGCTCAAGGCTCAGAAGCCGCTGGTGCAGGCCTACGTCATGGATGAGATCTTTGATAAGATGATCGGCGGTGAGGCAGCCGTCGGTGTGTACTACTCCGGCGACGCCATCACCATGATCGACGATAACCCCGACCTTGCCTGGGTGTTCCCGGAGGAGGGCAGTGTGCTGTCGGTGGACTGCATGGCCATCCCCGCCACGAGTGAGCACCAGGAAGCCGCCGAAATGTTCATCAACTTCATGTGTGAGACGGACATCGGCAAGGCAAACGCCGAGTACATCGGCTACACCACTCCCATGGAGTCGGTGCGGGAGGTGCTGGACGAGGACCTGCGCGACAGCGAGATCGCTTATCCACCAGAAGAACTTGCCGCGAAGGAACGGGTATTCACCGCTCTGAGCGATGACGTGAACAGCGAGCTGGACGTGAAGTGGAGCGAGATGAAGAGCTACGACGAGGGCGGCAGCAGCCTGCTGTTCCTGTCGCTGCTGGCCGCCATGGTGGCGCTGGCCTGCTTCAACATCTGGCGCAAACTGCGCAAAAAGAGCCGCAACCAGTATTAAACAGACGGCCCCGCCCTCTCGGATCTGCTGCTGCCGCAGACGATGGAGAGAGCGGGGCCTTTTTGAAATCATTTTGGATGGGAAAGGAACATTATGGAGCCCAATTTTTACACCGAGACCGCAACGGTGCTCAATGCGGATGCGGACTTCCGCAGCCTGCTCAAGCCCAGCGCCCTGCTGCGCTATGTGGAGCAGGTATCTGCCGACCACGCCCGTGCCTTTGGCATGGATGACAAGTTTTTCCAGGACCACAACGTGGCGTTTCTGGTGGGCAAGCAGGCCCTGCAGTTTGTGCGGGTGCCCCGCCGCACCGAGGCGCTCACCCTGACCACCCGCGCCGAGCACAGCCGCCGGGGTGCCATCAAGCGCATCACTACGGTCACGGATGCCGCCGGGAAGCTGGTGGCCACGGTGGACTGCCGCTGGATCCTGGTGGACCTGACCTGCGGCCACATCATGCGGGAACCGAACTGGACCGTGGAAAATTTCTGGAATGAGACGGTGGAAGGGGAGCTGTCCCTGCACACCCACCGGTGCAAAGAGCTGACGTCGGCAGGGGAGCGCAGGGCCAGCTACTCGCTGTGCGACCTGAACGGCCACATCAACAACGCCTATTATCTGGACCTTGCCTGCGACGCTCTGCCGCCGGAGGTGCTGCAGGCGGGCCCGGTGACCTTTGCCGCCGTGAACTACCACTGGGAGATCCCCATGGGGGACACGGTGGAACTGCTGTATGCACCCTCGGAAGAGGGGTGGTATGTGCAGGGCCGCCACGACGGCCACACCAGCTTTGAGTGCTATCTGAAGATCGGGTCATAAAAAGTTCACAAAAATAATTACAAAAAAGTGACAGAACCCTATTGCAAAATGGTATCAAAAGAGTTACAATATGGTTACAGCAAGGGCCGAGATCCCCTGGCTGTGTGTGAAATCTTTTTCTTCTTGTTTTTGGGATATCGGGCACCGGGCCTCCTCCTCCGACTGGAACTCCTTCACAGTCTGTGCTCCGTGTGCCGCACAGGCGATGTCCCGCTTCGTGTGCAAAAAAGCTCGTCCGTGACCCGGACGAGCTTTTTTGCATGCCGAAAACCGCCGGAATCGTCAAAAAGTATGACCTTGCGCGGTTTTGGTGGGCATTTTGCCTGTTTTTCTCAAAAGGACAGTTTCAAAGTTTGGCGCGGCAGGGGTTTGTATTCTGAGGCCGAGTGTGGTAAAGTATATACAATCAATTTAGATGGCTCAAACATGAATGATTTTGTTGTAGAATGCTTCATGCTGCGATAAGAGAAAAGGAGTTTGACTATGGCTTATTTCTATGAAGAACCCTCCCGCACCTTTGGCGAGTATCTGCTGGTGCCCGGCTATTCCTCTGCGGAAAATGTTCCCACTGCTGTCAGCCTCAAGACCCCGCTGGTCAAGTACCGCAAGGGTCAGGAAGAGTGCCCGTTGGAAATGAACATCCCCATGATCAGCGCCATCATGCAGTCGGTCTCCGGCGATAAGCTGGCCATTGCACTGGCTCGTCAGGGCGGCGTCTCCTTCATCTATGGCTCCCAGAGCATCGAGAACGAGGCTGCCATGGTGCGCCGCGTCAAGAGCTACAAGGCCGGCTATGTCGTGTCCGACTCCAATCTGGCCCCCACCGCTACCCTGCACGATGTGCTGGAGCTCAAGGCCCGCACCGGCCACTCCACCATCGCGGTCACTGCTGACGGCACCCCCAACGGCAAGCTGCTGGGCATCGTGGCCTCCCGCGACTACCGCGTCAACCACACCCCGGATGACGCTCCCGTTACCACCTTCATGACCCCGCTGGAAAAGCTGGTCACTGCCCCGGAGAACACCTCCCTGCATGACTGCAACAACATCATCTGGGACAACAAGATCAACACTCTGCCGCTGGTGGACGCTGAGGGCAACCTGAAGTATATGGTGTTCCGCAAGGACTACGACTCCCACAAGAAGAACGCCAACGAGCTGCTGGACGCCAACAAGAGCTATGTGGTGGGTGCCGGTATCAACACCCGCGACTACGCTGAGCGCGTGCCCGCTCTGGTGGAGGCCGGTGTGGACGTGCTGTGCATCGACTCTTCCGAGGGCTACTCCGAGTGGCAGGCCCGCACCATCCACTGGATCCGCGAGCACTATGGCGACAAGGTGAAGGTGGGTGCCGGCAACGTGGTGGATGCCGAGGGCTTCCGCTTCCTGGCCGAGCAGGGTGCCGACTTCGTGAAGATCGGCATCGGCGGCGGTTCCATCTGCATCACCCGCGAGACCAAGGGCATCGGCCGCGGCCAGGCTACCGCAGTCATCGAGGTGGCCAAGGCTCGTGACGAGTACTTCAAGGAGACCGGCATCTATGTGCCCATCTGCTCCGACGGCGGCATCGTCCACGACTACCACATCACCCTGGCACTGGCCATGGGTGCCGACTTCGTCATGCTGGGCCGCTACTTCGCCCGCTTCGACGAGAGCCCCACGAACAAGGTGCGCATCAACGGCCAGTATATGAAGGAGTATTGGGGCGAGGGCTCCAACCGTGCCCGCAACTGGCAGCGCTACGACCTGGGCGGTTCCACCAAGCTGAGCTTTGAGGAAGGCGTGGACAGCTACGTCCCGTATGCCGGCCCGCTGGCCGACGGCGTGCAGACCACTCTGTACAAGGTCAAGAGCACCATGTGCAACTGCGGCGCTCTGTCCATCCCCGAGCTGCAGCAGAAGGCCAAGCTGACCGTCGTGTCCTCCACCTCCATCGTGGAGGGCGGCAGCCATGACGTCGTGCTGAAGAACGCTACCCCCAACATCATCAACGGCTAAAGAACAAAACCCTCTCAGTCTGCTCATTTCACTCGCATCCAGCTCCCCCGAAAGGGGGAGCTTTTTCGTTGAATCGGAAAGTTTCCCTTCTCGATAAAAGCTCGCCCTTCGGGAGAGCTGGCATCGCGTAAGCGATGACTGAGAGGGTTGTTCTTCAGTTCGATCGCAATCCCAGAAAATATCGCAAAACCCTTGCGCAGGCCTGCGATTGGTGTTATCATGTTAGAAACACCCTGTCAAGACAGGGCGAGGGCTTTCCGCCGGGATTCTGTACTCCGGCCGGGAACTGGGAAACGGCAGCGGCCCGCGGGCTGTGCCGTTGAGAAGAAGAGAGGAAACATTCATGGACGAAATCAAGGTTGTGCCTTATATTCCGGATGAGGACTACGACAACCCCGCAATGGTCGTGGATTTTTATGAATTTACGATGGCAAACTGCCTGTTCCTGCACGGATTCAAGGACACCACGCTGGTGTTTGACATGTTCTTCCGCAAGAACCCGGACAATCAGGGCTATTCCATCAGCGCTGGTCAGCGCAAGCTGACCCGCTTTCTGCTGAATTACCATTTCAACGCACAGGACATCTGGTGGCTGCGCACCAAGGGTATGAGCGAGGAATTCTGCGAGTATCTGCGCACCTACCGTTGGAAGGGCGACATGTATGCCCTGCCGGAGGGCACGGTGTGCTATCCCCATGTGCAGATGGTGCGCATTGAGTGCGATCTGGTGGGCGCCATCCTCATTGAGACCTACTTGCTGCAGACGATGAACTTCCACAGCCTCATCGCCACCAAGGCCACCCGCGTCACCGGTCTGAACACCCATACGCCCCGCAGCGTCATGGAGTTCGGCACCCGCCGTGCACAGGGCGAGAGCGCCGGCAACGATGGTGCCTATGCGGCGGTCCTGGGCGGCTGCGTGGGTACGGCCAACTGTCTGGCTGAGATGAAGTTCGGCTCGGACGTCAAGGCCGTGGGCACCGTGGCACACAGCTTCATCGAGTTCTTCCCGACGGAATTCGACGCCTTCAAGGCATTTGCCGACACCTACCCGGACTCGGTCAGCCTGCTGCTGGATACCTACAACATCATGGAGAGCGGTCTGCCCAACCTGATCAAGCTGGACGACTACCTGATCGAGAAGTACCCCAATGACCCCAACCGCCGCGTCAAGAGCGCCCGCATCGACTCCGGCGACCTGGCCCGCGGCTCCAAGCGTCTGCGCAAGGCATTGGATGCTGTCGGCAAGCCGTACATCAAGCTGGTGGCTTCCAACGGTCTGGACGAAAAGAAGATCGCCAACATGGAGCTGTACGAGCATGCCCACTTTGATTCCTACGGCGTGGGCGAGAACCTGATCACCTCTGCTTCCGACCCCGTGTTCGGCGGCGTGTACAAGCTGGTGGCTGTCAAGCAGCCGGACGGCAGCTATACCCCCAAGATGAAGTGCTCGGATTCGGCCAGCAAGGCCATCATCCCCGGCAAGAAGATGCCCTGGCGTCTCTACGATGAAAACGGACAGGCCCAGTGTGACCTGATTGCCATGGACGGCGAGGTGATCGAGGCCGGCAAGCCCATCACGATGGTCAACCTGGACTCTGACGCCATTGAGCGCACCATTACCTTTACCCCGACGGCGGTCAAGCCGCTGCTAGTGCCGCACATCCTGGGCGGCCAGCTGGCCATGGAGCTGCCCTCCATTGCCGAGAAGAAGGCCTACATTGCAAAACAGCTCACCGAGGAGACCTGGGAGAGCGAGCTGCGTCTGGAGTGCCCGCACAAGCATTACGTCAACATGACCCCTGCCGTGGCCGAGTGCCGCGCCAGAATGTACGCAGAGCTGCACGGCGGAAAAGTGTAACGCCTTTTCTTGACAAACCGGGCAAACTATTGTACTATAGACCATGCTGATTTGTGTTCATTCGGTCGATTTGCGTTCGGTCCGATTGACATAATTTTACCTCACACCTGTTATTCCCGGCTCCCTACAGCAATATGGGGCAGCAGGGCTTTGTAAGCCGGGTATCGGTGTGCCGCTGTGGTGAAATTGGCAGACACGAGGGACTTAAAATCCCTTTCTGGAGACAGAGTACGGGTTCGACCCCCGTCGGCGGCATGAAGAAAAGCACTTGAGAACGATGGTTCTTGGGTGCTTTTTTTTTCATGCTTGCATTCCGGAAAGGGGATGATATGCACATGCTGCGGTCGAGCGGATGGAGAGGCTTTGCGGTCTGTTCACAGTTCATTCGGAAAAAGTGCTTTTTCTTTCCATGGTTTCATGCTATAATAAAAAAACGATACGATCCGTGATCGTAACGGGGCAGGGGGCCGCTGGCCGTCCTGCCGGGGCAGTGCCCGCAAACTGCGGCGGGCGGGAAACAGAAAAAGAGAGGCGAATCGAGATGTTGGATATGATCAAATGCAGCACCGGCGGCGCATACTATGCCCGCGGCGAGTGGGTGCCGGCAGACGGCAACGCACCGGCAGCACTGGCCGCCAAGGGCTTTGATGCCGCTGCGGTGGAAAACGCCAAGACCGGTACCATGGCCTACAGCATTCTGCAGGCTCACAACACCAGCGGCGATGCCGAAAACCTGAAGATCAAGTTTGACGCCATGGCCAGCCATGACATCACCTTTGTGGGCATCATCCAGACGGCCCGCGCGTCCGGCCTGGAAAAGTTCCCCATCCCGTATGTGCTCACCAACTGCCACAACAGCCTGTGCGCCGTGGGCGGCACCATCAACGAGGATGACCACCGCTTCGGCCTGTCGGCTGCCAAAAAGTACGGCGGCATCTTTGTGCCCCCGCATCTGGCTGTCATCCACCAGTACATGCGTGAAAAGTTTGCCGGCTGCGGCAAAATGATCCTTGGCTCGGACTCCCACACCCGCTACGGTGCACTGGGCACCATGGCCATCGGCGAGGGCGGCGGCGAGCTGGCAAAGCAGCTGCTGGGCCGCACCTACGATGTGGCCCGTCCGGGTGTGGTGGCCATTTACCTCACCGGCAGCCTGCCTGTCGGCTGCGGTCCCCACGATGTGGCCATTGCGCTGGTGGGCAAGCTGTTCAAGAGCGGCTATGTCAAGAACAAGGTCATGGAGTTCGTCGGCCCCGGCATTGCCTCCCTGCGGCAGGACACCCGCAACGCCATCGACGCCATGACCACCGAGACCACCTGCCTGTCCTCCATCTGGGAGACCGATGAGACCACGCAGAAGTTCCTTACCGTGCACGGCCGTGCTGCGGATTACAAGAAGCTGGCCCCGGCGGACCTTGCCTACTATGACGGCGTTGTGGAAGTGGATCTGTCGGCCATCCGTCCGATGATCGCTCTGCCCATGCACCCCTCCAATGCCTTTACCATCGAAGAGCTGAACGCCAATCTGGAGGACATCCTGCACGCCTGCGAAGAGGATGTGCAGAAGCTCATCGGCCGCAAGGATGTGCACCTGGACCTGTGCAGCAAGATCGAGAACGGCAAGCTGCGGGTGGACCAGGGCGTGATCGCCGGTTGTGCAGGCGGTTTGTACGACAGCATCTATGAGGCGGCTTCCATCCTCAAGGGCCGCACCGGCGGCTGCGGCGACTACGCCCTCAGCGTGTACCCCGGCAGTCAGCCCATCATGATGGAACTGGTGCGCACCGGCGTGATCAGCGAACTGATGGCCAGCGGTGCCACCGTGCGCACGGCTTTCTGCGGCCCCTGCTTCGGCGCAGGCGACGTGCCCGCCAACGGGGCACTGTCCATCCGCCACACCACCCGCAACTTCCCCAGCCGCGAAGGCTCCAAGCCCGGCAATGGCCAGCTGGCGGGTGTGGCCCTGATGGATGCCCGCAGCATTGCGGCCACCACGGCCAACGGCGGCATCCTGACCCCGGCCACCGACATCGACTACGATCCCACCGTGCCGGAGTACCAGTACGATCCTTCCAGCTACGACACCCGCGTGTATCAGGGCTTTGGCAAGGGCGATTACGATGCCCTGCTCAAATTTGGCCCCAACATCAAGGACTGGCCGGAGATCGCACCGCTGGGCAACAACCTGCTGCTGAAGGTGGCGTCCTACATCACCGACCCTGTTACGACCACCGACGAGCTGATCCCCTCCGGTGAGACTTCTTCCTACCGCTCCAACCCCCTGGGTCTGGCCGAGTTCACCCTCAGCCGCAAGGACCCGGAGTATGTGGGCCGTGCCAAGGCCGTGCGTGCCGAAGAGGAAGGCCGCCGTGCCGGCAAAGCCGATGACGCCCTGCTGGCAAAGGTGCACGCCGTGCCCGGCTGCGAGAACCTGACCTGGAACGACCTGCAGATCGCCTCCACCATCTTTGCAGTCAAGCCGGGCGACGGCTCCGCCCGTGAGCAGGCCGCCAGCTGCCAGCGTGTGCTGGGTGCCGGGGCCAACATCGTCACCGAGTATGCCACCAAGCGTTACCGCTCCAACCTGATCAACTGGGGTATGCTGCCCCTGCAGCTGGCCGGGGCTACGCCCTTCGGGCTGGGGGATTACATCCTCATCCCCAATGTGCGTGAAGCGCTCAAGGGCGACCTGAAGGACATCAAGGCCTATGTGCTGGGCGATGCTCCCAAGGCATTTGACCTCTACATGGCTCCGCTGACCGATGACGAGCGTCAGATCCTGGCCGACGGCTGCCTGATCAATTTCTACAAACATTAAAGAGGCGTTTCCATGTCCTGCGATCTTCACAACCATTCCACCTGTTCCGACGGCTCGGTGCCCATCCAGCGCCTGCCGGGCATCGCGGCCCGTACCGGGCTGCACGCCATTGCCATCTCCGACCACGACACCACCCTGAGTGCGGCGTACTGCTACGCCCATCCCCGACAGAAGGGCGTGGAGCTGATCCCGGCGGTGGAGCTGACCGGTTACGATTTTGAGCGCCAGCACCGGGTGCATCTGCTGTGCTATTACCCCAACCTGGACTGTGTCCCGCTCCGGGAGCACTGCGAGATCATGAAGCAGCGGCGCAATGCCTGCGGCCTGCAGACGGTCCATGAGCTGGAGGCAATGTACCCGCAGTTCACCGAGGAGCTTGTCTGGGAGACGGCGGCCGAAAGCGGCGTGATCTACAAAAGCGGCATCATGCAGGTGCTGGGGGAGCTTGGCCTGAGTGACGGCAGCATTTACGGTGAGACCTACCACAAGCTGTTCGGCTGGAATCCCCGCGGCATCGTGCTGCACTCGCCGGAGTATCTGCCGGTGCGGGAAGTGCTGGCCACGGCCAAGGCCAGCGGCGGTGCCGTGGTGTTTGCGCACCCCACCGTCTACAAGAGCATGCCGCTGGTGCGCGAACTGGCGGCAGAAGGCGCCATTGACGGCATTGAGGTGGACCACCCCAGCAACAGCCCGGAGGACCGCGCGGAGTGCGTGCAGCTTTGCCGGGAATACGGCCTTGTGCCCACGGCCGGGACGGATTTCCATGGCCGCAACCACAAGGTGCCCCATCCCATCGGCACCTGTACCGCTCCGGACGAGACGGTCACCCGCCTGCAGGAGATCGCCCGCAAACGGGGCGGCGGCAACGGTACACGATAAAGCCGGAAAAGGCTTTTCCTTTATAAGAAAGAGAGAGGAAGTTTGAAACCATGAGCAAGGAATTCAGTTTTGCAAACAAAGGCACCTGCTCCAAGCAGACCAATTTTGTTCTGAACGACGACCACACCATTGCGTCCATCGAGGTCATCGGCGGCTGCAACGGCAACCTGAAAGGCATCTGCCAGCTGGTCACCGGCATGAAGGCCGAGGACGTCATTGCACGTCTGGACGGTACGCTGTGCGGGTTCCGCAACACCAGCTGCCCGGACCAGATCGCACAGAACCTGAAGAAGGCTCTGGAAGAGATGAACTGACCGGAAACCGATCGAAACGCGGGCACCGCGCTTTGCAGAAATGCAGGGCGCGGTGTCTTTTTTTGTGTACGGGAAAAGCGAGAAATACACAATATGCAATCAAATGAATAAGAATGCAATGATATGCAATTTTGATAAGTCGGACTTTTGAGAGAAAGGTGAGCGAAAGAACAAAAATGTGTTGCACTTCCCAGAAAATGCACTCGAAGCGCAACACAAACGTAACGGGAAAAGGGGACACTTCCGGATGCAGTTGCACTTGTGTTACGATTCTGAACGGACCGATTTTTGAATTTTTTGCATTTTTGTCCCGAAAAATTGCGCAAAACCCCTTGACGATGAGATGCTCTTGTGATACTCTTGTGACACAAGAGTTGCACTTGTGAAACGAACGAGTTGCAAAACGGATTTGCAACGCGCAACCGATCAAATGCAAAACGGCTTTTATACAAAAAGCTGTATCAGGAGGATGTCTTATGAAACTCGAAATGCGTACTGTTCAGAAGATCGCGGCAGCTGCTATGACGCTGGCTGTGATGTTTGGCTGCGCATCTCCGCTCAAGCCTCTGGCTGCGAGCGCTGCACAGAACACTGTGCCGGTTTCTGCGGACATCGACGAAGAAAACTCCTACATCAGCGCACAGGACCAGATGTACCAGAAGGATTTCCTGAAGCTCATCAACAAGGCCCGTGCAAAGGCCGGTCTGAACAGCGTGGAGCTGGGCGATGCCGCCCACAACGCCGCCGCTGCTGAGCGTGCCGAAGAGCTGGCTACCACGTATTCTTATGTGCGTCCCAACGGTCAGCGCGACTTCACCGTTTTTGCCGAGAACGGCATCGACGATGTGTCCGTTGGCGAGAACTATCTGGCCGGCGTGTCCACTCCGGACTCCGCCATGGACCAGTGGATGAACCTCGATTTCGCCCGTGAGCGCATCCTGAATGCGGATGCCACCACCGTGAGTGTCGGCCACTATGAGGGCGGTGCCTACGGCAACTACTGGGTGCTGATCTTCTCTTACCCCGAAAACTCTCACACCGATGACTTCCGTCAGGAAGTGCTGGATCTGGTCAATGTCGAGCGTGCAAAGTACGGCCTGACCCCGCTGGTGATGGGCGATGCCAACCTGACCGCTGCCGCACAGAAGCGTGCCGAAGAGATCGCTACCGTCAACTCCCATACCCGTCCGGATGGCAGCAAGTGCTTCACCGTGCTCAAGGAGTACGGCGTGACCGCAGCTCCCACCGGTGAGAACGCCGCCTGGGGCAGCGTTTCTCCGCAGGAGGTCGTGGATGCCTGGATGCAGTCCGAAGGCCATCGTGCCAACATTCTGAACCCCGAAGCCCGTGCCATGGGCGTTGGCTACTACTACAACAGCAGCAGCACCTGGGGCCATCAGTGGATCCAGATCTTCACCAAGTGATATCCTCTTCATCATCATACCAAGATACCTTCTCCCTTTCTTGAAAAGTTGTGTGCGAGGAAAGCCCGGCAGCGAAAGCTGCCGGGCTTTTCACTTGCACAAATGGCGTTTTATGTTATACTGATTCTGAATAACACGCAGGAGGAACCATTGTGGAGGATTACCGGACCATCCGCGGTACGGCCGTGGGCGAATACGAAGAGAAGAAGAGCCGCTTCATTGCGCAGCTCTCCTTTGCGGACAGCGAGGAGGCCGCCGTGGCATTCCTGGAGCAGGTGCGCGCGGCCAACCGCACGGCGCGGCACAACGTGTATGCGTACCGGCTGCGGGAGGGGAATCGGGAACGCTACTCCGACGATGGCGAGCCGGCCAAAACGGCCGGGACCCCGGCACTGGAGGTGCTGCAGCACAGCGGCCTGACGGATCTGATCGTGGTGATCACCCGTTACTTCGGCGGGGTGCTGCTGGGCACCGGCGGGCTGGTGCGTGCATACACCACGGCCACGGCCCGCGCGCTGGAAAATGCCGAGGTGGTCACGGTGCGCAGTGTGGTGGAGCTGCGCATGACGGTAGACTATTCTCTTTACGAGCGGGCGTCTCTGCTCATCGACGCCGCCGGGGCAAAGCAGGCTGCGCCGGAGTTCACCGACCGGGTCACCCTGCGCTGGCAGATGCCGGAACACACCGAAGGTCCGCTGCTGGAACAGCTGCGGGAGCTGACCCGGGGCGGGGCAGAGACAGCAGTGTCTGAGCCATTCTACGCACCTTTTTAAAAATCAAGTGAATTTTAGGAGCTGACACAGAACTTCCCCCTTCGACAGGGCCGTTGTGCTACAATTGCCGCAGGCGCGGTGCGTGGGATCGGCTGCGCCGGGATTTCCGGTGGAAAGGGGGGAGAAGAACCAGAAAAAGGGAGGGGACCAGCATGGATGTGCGCCAGAGAACCGAAGAGATCGAACACCTGACCTTTGCACCGTGGGCGACCTTCAGCGATGCCAGCCGCGGCCGGGCGGTGCCGGAGCCGCAGGATCCGCTGCGCCCGGTGTTTCAGCGTGACCGCGACCGGGTGCTGCACTGCAAGGCGTTCCGCCGCCTGAAGCAAAAGACCCAGGTATTCCTGTCCCCGGAAGGGGACCTGTACCGCACCCGGCTGACCCATACGCTGGAGGTGTCGCAGATCGCCCGCACCATTGCCCGCGCCCTGCGCCTGAACGAGGACCTGACCGAGGCCATCAGCCTGGCCCATGACCTGGGCCACACGCCCTTTGGCCACGCCGGAGAACGGGCGCTCAACCAGCTCTGCCCGGGCGGGTTCAAGCATTATGTGCAGAGCCTGCGGGTGGTGGACAAGCTGGAAAAAGAGGGCAGAGGCCTCAACCTGAGCTGGGAAGTGCGCAACGGCATCGTGACCCACACCAAAGGCACCTGGGCTGCCACCCCGGAAGGGCGCATCGTACGCATGGCAGACCAGATCGCCTACGTCAACCACGACATCGAGGACGCCGTGCGCGCCGGTGTGCTGGACCCGGACATCCTGCCAAGGGACTGCACCGCGGTGCTGGGCACCACCAAATCCGCCCGCATCACGACCATGATCAACAGCATCCTGCGCAATAGCGACGGCAATGTACGGGTGGGTACGGAGGAGAATGAGGCCTTTCTGGCTCTGCGGGACTTCATGTACGCCACCGTCTATGTGGACAAAACCGCCAAACGCGAGGAACAAAAGGTGGACAAGGTGATGGGGGAGCTGTATGACTACTACCTGAACCACATCGACCGGATGTCCAATTTCTACGTTCAGCTGGCGTATCAGGAAGGCCGTGACCGCGCGGTGACCGACTACATCAGCGGTATGAGCGACGAGTTTGCCATCCGTACCTTTGAGGAGCTTTTTGTGCCGCAGAAGTGGCATGTTCTATAAACCGGAAAGGTCGTTTGAAAATCCATGATCCCACACGAATACATTGAGGAACTGACCCGCCGCACCGACATCGTGGAGTTGGTGGGCAGCTATGTGCAGCTCAAGCGCAAGGGGCGGCTGTACGGCGGGCTGTGCCCCTTCCACAGTGAAAAATCGCCCTCCTTTTACGTTTACCCGGACACCCAGAGCTTTTACTGCTTTGGCTGCGGGGCCGGCGGCGATGCCATTACCTTTGCCAAAAAGATCAACAGCATCGACTACCCGGAGGCCGTCAAGATGCTGGCGGCCCGCGCCGGGATGCCGGAGCCCCAGGAGGACGACAAGACCGGCAGGATGCGCAGCCGCATCCTGTCCATGAACAAGGAGGCGGCACGGTTTTTCCATGCCTGCCTCAACTCCACTGTGGAGGAGGCCCGGCAGGCCCGTGCCTACTGGCGACGGCGCGGCCTGGACGACAAGACCATCGTCCGGTTCGGGCTGGGCTATGCCCCCAACGACGGGCAGGCCCTGTATCAGTTTTTGCGCGACAAGGGCTACAATCAGCAGGAGCTGGACGCCAGTGGTCTATTCAAGCGCAGTCCGTCCGGGCGGATCTACTGCCTGTTCTGGAAGCGGGTGATGACCCCCATTTTTGATCTGCGGGGCAACATCATTGCCTTTGGCGGCCGCGTGCTGGATGACTCCAAGCCCAAATACGTCAACAGCCCGGAAACCCTGGTCTACCACAAGTCGGACACGGTATTCGCGCTGCAGATCGCCAAGCGCAGTGCGTCCCGGCGGTTCGTGCTGTGCGAGGGCTATATGGACGTCATCAGCATGCAGCAGGCCGGCATCGACACAGCAGTGTGTGCCTGCGGCACGGCCCTGACCCCGGATCAGGTGCGGCTCATCAGCGAGTACGCGGACGAAGTCATCCTGAGCTACGACTCGGACGAGGCGGGCCAGAAAGCCACCCTGCGGTCGCTGGAGCTGTTCCGCAACAGCCCGGTCAAGGTGGGCGTGCTGCAGATCCCCGGTGCCAAGGACCCGGATGAGTACATCAAAAAGTATGGTGCCGAGCGCTTCAAGGCACTGCTGGACGGCGTGGGCAATGCGCTGGACTTCCGTCTGGGACGACTGCGCAGTCAGTATGACCTTTCGCAGGATGCCCAGCGGCTGGAGTATGTCAAGCAGGCGGTGGACCTGCTGGCTGAGCGCTCCAGCCCCACGGAGCAGGAGGTGTACGCCGGACGTCTGGCTGAGGAAACCAACATCTCCAAGACCGCCATCATGACCCAGCTGGAAACGGCTGTAAAACGGGTAGGCAGCAAGCGCCGTTATGAAAAGAAAAAGGCCGTGCTGCAGTCCGGTGAGATGAACCAGATCAAGGTGCCCTATACGGTGGGCGGCAGCCAGGCGCTGGGCATCGTCAGCGCACAGCAGCGTCTGCTGGCGGCCATCCTGCGGGAACCGCAGTATCTGGATCTGGTCAAGGATCAGCTGACGGCAGAGCAGTTCATCCAGCCCCAGCAGAAGGAGCTGTATGAAGCCATGCTGCGGTGCCGGGAGCAAGGCGTGGAGATCAGCCTGACCGCCCTGCACGCTTTTGCCGGGGAGGAGGCCCTGAATGAACTGAGCCATCTTGCGGCACAATACAGCGATGTGAACTGTACACCGGATGACATCCGGCTGTATCTGGACCGCATTGCCCGGGGCATGCCTGTGGCAAGCAAGGCGGCCAGCATGACAAACGAGGAACTGAGCAGCTACTTCCAGTCGATGCGCGAAAAAAAGCAGGGGCTCGTGTGCGAAGAAGAATGAGGCCCGCTTTCCCCTCCGGCTGGAGCAGGAGAGGAAAGGAGCAGGAATCATGCAGAAATTGTCGCAGACCGAGGAACTGGTCCGGACGCTGGCGGCACACGCCCGGCGCAAGACCCTGACCCCGGACCAGATCAGCCGCGCCATGGACGAGGCAGACTATGATGTGGCCCGGCTGGATGAACTGTACGAAGCGCTGGAGGCCCGGGGTGTGCACATTGCCGAGGACGAGGAAGCGGAGCTTCCGCCGCTGGACGAAACGCAGCTTGGTCAGCTGGAACATGAACTCTCCGCTGAGGGCGTGGCGCTGGATGACCCAGTGCACACCTATTTAAAGGAGATCGGCCGGGTGCCGCTGCTTACGGCACAGCAGGAAGCAGACCTTGCCCGCGCCGCACAGGCCGGGGACGCCGACGCTCGCCGTGCTCTGAGCGAAGCCAACCTGCGGCTGGTGGTGTCGGTGGCCAAGCGCTATGTCGGGCGGGGGCTGCCGTTTCTGGACCTGATTCAGGAAGGAAACCTCGGTCTGATGAAGGCGGCCGAAAAGTTTGAGCCGGAGCGCGGCTTCAAGTTTTCCACCTACGCCACCTGGTGGATCCGGCAGTCCATTACCCGTGCGATTGCAGACCAGGGCCGTACCATCCGCATTCCGGTGCATCTGGTGGAGAACATCAACCGGGTCAAAAAGACAGCAGGGGAGCTGCTGCGCAAAAATGGCCGGGAGCCCACGGTGGAGGAAATCGCCGTGCAGCTGGATCTGGAACCGGACCGGGTGCGGGAACTGCTGCAGCTGGCACAGGATCCCATCAGTCTGGAAACGCCGGTGGGCGAGGAAGAGGATGCCCATCTGGAGGATTTCATCCAGGATGAGGAAGCGGGCGTTCCGGTGGACGAAGCCGGGCGGCAGCTGCTGCGCCGGGAACTGATGAACGTGCTCAAGAGCTTGACGCCCCGGGAAGAGCGGGTGATCGCCCTGCGCTTCGGGCTGGAGGACGGGCGTTCCCGTACGCTGGAAGAGCTGGGCCGGGAGTTCAACGTGACCCGGGAGCGGGTGCGGCAGATCGAAGCCAAAGCCCTGCGTAAGCTGCGGCATCCCAGCCGCGCCAAGCGCCTGCGGGATTATCTGGACGAGTGAAGCGCTGATAACATTATAAGAGGGAGCCTCTGAAAAATCTGCGGATTTTTCGGAGGCTTTTTTGTGTGCAAAGAAGTCGTACTTCAGAATACAAGAGACAAGATAGACAAATTGCACAAGGCTGTTTTGGTATGGAACGTGCAAAATAAAAATATCAACCCCTAAAACGAAGAAAATTGACACGCTGCCGGGTGTACGGAATAAACCGGCAAAAATCAAAAAAATGCACGGAAATCGTGAAAAATGGCTTGACAACTGCACTTTTTGGGTGTATACTGCGTTAGTATCACATAATGGACTAATGCGCCTAAAAGAGGAATGCGCCGGGGTCGGCTGAGTGGGTCAAACCGCAAAGTTTGTGAAAAACGCCGAAACGTTCCTTCCGACGCGGGTCGAATTATGTGTGTCTGCTCAAATTTGACCCGTGTATACGACATCCC
>ERZ834859.1531-NODE-1531-length-24482-cov-6.119171_pt1 | contig 24482 bp, 18 predicted proteins | sample MGYA00519947_ERZ834859 | MGnify/ENA primary metagenome ERZ834859 (study PRJEB31850, sample SAMEA3708763) | human gut metagenome | biome: human gut; feature: human-associated habitat; material: faeces | place: China | collected 2014 ...
GCCGGCATGTGGGAGGCGAACTCCTCGGGCGTCCACTGGCAGTTGACCAGGAAGGTGCCGCCGGGCTTGACGTCGCGGACCATCTTGAAGCCCTTGACGATGTAGCTGGGGTTGTGGCACGCAACGAAGTCGGCCTTGGTGACGTAGTAGGGGCTGCGGATGGGCGAATCGCCAAAGCGCAGGTGGGACACGGTCACGCCGCCGGTCTTCTTGGAGTCGTACTGGAAGTAGGCCTGGACGTACTTGTCCGTGTGGTCGCCGATGATCTTGATGGAGTTCTTGTTGGCGCCAACGGTGCCGTCGCCACCGAGACCCCAGAACTTGCACTCGATGGTGCCAGGGGCAGCGGTGTTGGGAGCGTCCGGATCCTCAGCCAGGGACAGGTTGGTGACATCGTCCACGATGCCCACGGTGAACTCGCGCTTGGGAGCGTCAGCCTTGAGCTCCTCGTAGATCGCGAACGCGGAGGCGGGGGTGGTGTCCTTGGAACCCAGACCATAACGGCCGCCGATAACGGTGATGTCGGACTTGCCGGCCTCGTAGAGCGCGGAGACGACGTCCTGGTACAGGGGCTCGCCGATGGAACCCGGCTCCTTGGTGCGGTCCATGACGGCGATCTTCTTGACGGTCTCGGGGAGAACGTCAACAAAGTGCTTGATGGAGAACGGACGGAACAGGCGAACCTTCACCAGACCGACCTTCTCGCCCTTGGCGTTGAGGTAGTCGATGACTTCCTCGAGGACGTCGCAGAAGGAACCCATGCAGACGACGACGCGGTCGGCGTCGGGAGCGCCATAGTAGTTGAACAGGCCGTAATCGGTGCCCAGTTTGGCGTTGATCTTGCCCATGTACTCCTCGACGACGGCGGGAAGCGCGTCGTAGGCGGAGTTGCAGGCCTCGCGGTGCTGGAAGAAGATGTCGCCGTTCTCATGGCTGCCGCGGGTGTGCGGATGCTCGGGGTTGAGAGCGTGATCGCGGAACGCCTGGACAGCGTCCATGTCGCACATCTCGGCCAGATCGTCGTAATCCCAAACGGCGACCTTCTGGATCTCATGGGAGGTGCGGAAACCGTCGAAGAAGTTGAGGAACGGAACCTTGCCCTCGATGGCCGCGAGGTGGGCGACCGGAGAAAGATCCATGACTTCCTGGACGTTGCCCTCGGCGAGCATGGCGAAGCCGGTCTGGCGGCAGGCCATGACGTCGGAGTGGTCGCCGAAGATGTTGAGCGCGTGGGAAGCGACGCAGCGCGCGGAGACGTGGAACACGCCCGGCAGGCCCTCGCCAGCGATCTTGTACATGTTCGGAATCATGAGCAGCAGGCCCTGAGACGCCGTGTAGGTGGTGGTCAGAGCGCCAGCGCCAAGGGAACCGTGAACGGTACCAGCAGCGCCTGCCTCGGACTCCATCTCGACGACGTTAACGGGCGTTCCGAAGATGTTCTTCTTGCCCTGGGCTGCCCACTGGTCGACGTGATCGGCCATAGGGCTGGACGGCGTGATGGGATAGATACCCGCCACCTCGGTGAACGCATACGAAACGTATGCGGCGGCCTCGTTGCCGTCCATAGACTTGAACTTACGCGCCATATACCCCTCTCCTCTCGTGTGGGTGTACATGTGCGGGGGCGCGTCACCCCCGTTCGGATTCCCCCGGAAAACCGCGGAACCCGGTATTGCCGTTCGCATGTAGACGTGCCCAGGCGATGTCGGGAAACGCCCTCAGATCAAAATCTGCATGCAGGCTCATTGTACCCCCATACTTCGGTTAGCCTTATCTAATTGCGAACGTACTCACCTCAGATGTTGAGATTCACGATTAGACGAGGTAACCCCGCACGCCGGGGCCGCGCACGTGCAATTAGCAGTGTGCACCCAGGTATTAGAGGGAACCGTTTCCGAGCTTAAAAACGGTCCCCTGTAATACTTGGACGGATGCCGGCATTTTCTGAAATGACTCCTCGTAATACCGGGTATTGAAATATGCCGTTTTGAGACCCGAAAATGGCCTTCTTTAATACATATTTTGAGATTGGTATTAAAGAAGGCCACTGTTTCGATGAAAAATGGTAAATGGCAATACCCAGATTATCTACGTATTACCATTTACCGTTTTTGCAGTTAAAAGTGGCCAGAAGCAATACAAGTATCACTTCTGGCCAAAATGTAATCGCATGTAAGACGCGCCTTGAAACACCAACGCGACCGCCCCGAAGGCGCCGCCCCTTTCAGCCTTCGCTACAACGTGCGACGCGCCTCGATGGCACGCCCCAGGGTCAACTCGTCCGCATACTCAAGATCGCCGCCCACGGGCAGCCCGCTCGCCAGACGGCTCACCGCCACGCCCAAGGATTTAATGGTGCGGGCGAGATAGCTCGCGGTGGTCTCCCCCTCGATATTGGGGTTGGTCGCGATGATGACCTCTTGGATGTCCTCTGCGCCCAAGCGCCCTATGAGTTCGCGAATGCGCAACTGGTCCGGTCCGATCTTGTCCATGGGGCTGATGACGCCGCCCAGCACGTGGTACAAGCCGTGGTAACTGCCCGTGCGCTCGATGGCGGACACGTCGCGCGGCTCGCCCACCACGCAGATGCGGGTGGTGTCGCGCGTGGAATCCGTGCAGATATCGCACTCGTCCGCCGTAGCGTAGTTAAAGCATCGACTGCAAAAATGAACCTGCTCCTTCACCTGCAAAATCGCATGGGCAAGCCGGCGCGCCTCCTCGGCGTCCGCCTCCAGCAGGTGATATGCGATGCGCTGGGCGGACTTAGGGCCAATGCCCGGAAGCCGCCCCAGCTCATCGAGGAGTATTTGCAAGCTGCGGTCTGCTGACATCTCCGTCTACTCGTCCAATCGCGCGGAAACTAGAAGGGCATACCGGGGATATTGAGTCCACCGGTGATGGAGCTCATCTGCTTGCTGGCGACCTCGCTGACGCCGCGGATGGCCTCGTTGACGGCGGCGACGATCATGTCCTGCAGCAGGTCGACGTCCTCGGGATCGAGCGCATCCGGGTCGATCTGGATGGAGACCAGCTCGAGATCGCCGTTGACGGTCGCCTTGACCATGCCGCCGCCAGCGGAAGCATCGATGGTGACGTCCTTCATGCTCTCCTGCGCCTGGGCAAGCTGCTCCTGCATCTTGCGGGCCTGCTTCATCATTTCCTGCATGTTCATTCCAGCCATGGGGAACTCCTGTCTGGTCGAGGGGCGCGGATGGCCCCGGCTTTCGCTTCTTTTACGTTTGGCATGGTACCACGCGCGCGAGGGCGCCGTAGCGCCACGCCCCCCGTAGGCGCGTCCGCAACGGAAACCGCCGGACCGCGGCAAGCGGCTTGCGATGGAAGGCGGCAGCAGGGGACAAGGCGGGGCTACTCGCCAGGTTTGAACACGATACCGGGACCAAAGATGTCGCCCAACATGGACTTGGCCTCTTCCTCGTTCTTTGGAATCTGGTCCTCGGCGCCGGGGTGGGTCGCCCACGGCAGGGCTCCGGGCGCAGCCGCGGGGGCAGACGGGGCGACGGGGGCAGTTGCGGGCAGCGCGGGATTTGGAGCCGCGGACGGGGCCGCCGTCGGCGCGGGCACGGACGGCGTCGCGGGCGCGTCTGCGGGCAGGTCCACGGGCGGAACGTCCGCGTCGCCCTCATAGGCGGCAATCGCGGCGTCGTCATAGGGAACCTGCTCATCCTCCCATGCCTTGCGATCCGCCTCGATATCGCGCTCGGCAACAACGGTGGGACCGCTTGTATGGTCAGCTTGGGGAGCTGCTGCGGGCACGGGGGCCGGTGCCGGAGCTGGCTGTTGCGGAACGGGAGCCGGGGAGATCGCGGGGGCGGCGGCGGGCGCGGGGGCGGCGGCCGGTGCGGAAGGCGCGGGCGCGGCGGCCGGTGCGGAAGGCGCGGGCGCGCCAGCCATGGTGAACTCGACTTCGCGCTGCCCAAAGACCTGCACCGCAACGGGGATGATGACCGACTGGGAGTCCTTGCGAGCAAGCATCTTCATCGCAAAGCCGGATCCCGCGGGAAGCTCGACCACCAGCTTGGAGCCATCGTCCGAAGCCGCGTGAGCGCTCTGCAGCAGCGCGCCATGGGGAGGATGGGCGGCAACCACGCGCTTCACAACGTCCGTCCACTTTCGCTGCAGCTCGCCCGCATCGGTGACGGGCGTCGACGGCGAAGCCGCGGGCGCAGAGGCAGGCACCGGCGCAGGCTGTGACGCAACGGGCATCGGTGCGCTTACAGGCGCGGCGGCGGTACGAGGCGCAGGGGCGGCTGCCGGCTGCTTGGGTTGGGTCGGCTGCTTGGGTTGGGTCGGCTGCTGGGGCTGCACCGGGGCGGGTGCCGGCGCGGGCGCGGCCTTGGGGGCAGCGGGCTGCGACTGTACTGGCGCTGCCGCCGGAGCAGCGGAGGCCGCGGGGCGCTGCGCGCTCTTCATCCAAGGCAAATCGCCAGAGCTTGATGCAGCCGGCTGAGGCGCAGGGCGCGACGGCGCAGCAGCGGGAGCGGCGGCAGACGCGCCAGCGGGGGCGGCAGCAGAAGTCGCGGGCGCCGAGGTAGCGGGGTGGCTGGCGCCGGTGGGCGAAGCGGAGGCAACAGAGCCGCCCAGCGCGGCGAGCGCCGCAGCGTCCATGGGCGCGCTGGGCACGCCGGAGGCGATCCTTGCCTCCAGGCGATCCAGGCGCTCGGCCAAAGCTTCAAGCGTCAAATCAGATTCCGGACGGGCCAACCTGGTGAGAGCGATCTCCAACACCAGACGCATGTCGCTGGCGTTGCGCATCTCAAGCGCGGCATCGTCCAAAACCGTCAAGACGCGCGCCAGGCGGTCGGTGTTCTCAAAGAGGGAAGCCTCCTCCTTAAGCGCCGCTGCCTCCTCGGGCGTGCAGTCCAGCAGCTCGGGCTTGGCGCCCGCGACAAAGGCGGTGTAGACGTCGCGCACGTGCCCCACCAGGTCGCGCGTGAGCTCCATAAGGTCGTTGCCCTCGTCCACCTGCGTGCGCACCAAGCCAAAGAGCTCAACCACGTCGCGCGACGCGATGCCGCGGGCGAACTGGGCGAGAATGGTCGAGGACACCTCGCCCAAAAGCGAGCGGGCATCTGCCAGGCGCACGGAGCCCCCGCCAAAGACGGAGAGCTGCTCCAGGGTGGAAAGCGCGTCGCGCATGCCGCCGCGGGCGTGCTTGGCCACGATCTCCAGCGCTTCCTCGTCATATGAGAATCCCTCTTGCTCGCACACGTAGCGCATGCGGGCCAGAATGTCCTCATTTGAGATGCGGTGGAAGTCGAAGCGCTGGCAGCGCGACAAAATGGTGTCCAGCAGCTTTTGCGGATCGGTGGTGCACAGGACAAAGACCACGTGGCTGGGAGGTTCCTCCAGCGTCTTGAGCAGGGCGTTGAACGCCTGCGTGGTCAGCATGTGGACCTCGTCGATGATGTAGACCTTATAGGTGCCGCGCACCGGGGCGAAGTTGACGGAGTTGATAATCTCCTCGCGGACGCTGTCGACGCCCGTGCGGCTTGCTGCGTCCAGCTCGTAGACATCCGGGTGCGCGCCCTCGGCGATGGCCTCGCACTCCGGGCAGGTGCCATCTGGCATGCAGCCATGGTCGCCATGGGCCTTCTGACACAGCAGCGCCTTGGCCAGGATGCGCGCCATGGTGGTCTTGCCCGTTCCACGCGGGCCGCAGAACAGGTACGCATGGGACAGGCGCCCCTCCGTGACGGCGTGCTGCAGCGTGGACACGATGTGCTGCTGGCCAACCACGCTCTCGAACGTCAGCGGACGATATTTTCTGTAGAGCGACTCCATGGGAGCTCTCCTCCTTATAACATGCTGAAACAACGGCGCGTATGCGCGCGAGGATGAACGGGAAACGCAAAGGCCTGGGGCTACAGCCCGCGCTCCGCAAGCCTGCGGTCAATGTCTCGCAGGGTGGAGCGGATAGCGAAGAGCTGCTGGTAGGTGGCGCTCTTGACCTTGCCCTGGGACCTCAGCCGCTCCATCCGCTCGCCCGTCTGGGCAAGCTCGCTGCGAACATCGCGCGCAAAGGCGTCGTATGCCGCCAGGCGCGTCGCCGCCTCTGCCGAGTCAGCGCTCATATTCGTCCACCTCCCAGGGTATATACTCGCTTACCGCACCGCCGGCGCGCGACCGCGCCGGATGCGTGTTTACCCATGATACCTTTTGGCGGGCGCGGCTATACGCACGGCCGCATGGAGAGGAAGCCACATGAGCGATCTTTCGACCGACCCTTCGACCACCCCCATCGATGCCGTCGCGTGCGTTGAAAATGTAGACGGGACCGCCCCCGTCGACGGCTCCGCCGAGCGCCGCCGCCCGCGCTTTATCTGCGAATACGAATACACCGACGACCTCCTCACCCGCTTCGCGCGCATGCAGGTGAGCGCAAAGCGCCGCGGGGCTCTGCTTTTGATGGGCTGCATCGAGATCGCGATTGGCCTGCTGTGGATCTTCTCGCCGCAGTCGCTGCATTGGGCCGGCATTTTCTTTGTCGCCGTGGGCGCGTACAGCCTGTGGTACCGCTCCAACATGTACCAGAACCTCGCCCGGCGCTACATTCGCTCCATGGAGAAGGACGAGAGCGAGATGGGCGGACGCCACCGTCGCATCGTGGTAACCGATGAAGCGGCGATCGTCTTTGCTTCCGACGATCGCTCGCAGCGCTACGAGTTCTCCGAATTTACCGATTTCCAGCACGACGACGCCATGTTCGTCGCCATCTTTGGCATGAACGGCGTGGCGTTCCCCGTCGACTCCTTCACCCTGGGAACCGCCGCGGAGTTTGGCGACTTCCTCGCCTCGAAGCGCTATCCCGCCGGCTCCATGGGACCGGATACGCCCAACCGATAGGCGGACCACCCCCGCCGGCTCGTCCGGAGCTATTCAATGTTGACGACAATGTTGATGAAAATGTTGATGACAATATTGACGACAACGTTGATGAAACGCACAAAAGGACGCTTTTCCAGCCAGTCATCATGCGAAAAAGCGTTCCTTTTGTGCGTTTTGTCGCTTACGGAGCCCCCGACATCGCGGAGACGCCGCCAACGTAGCTCGTAAAAGCAGATTGGCCGCCTATGGAGCGCACATATTAGGACAATATGCGGAAGATTCTCCGCTGCAGCATCCTCCATCCTTTGTTGCGCCGCGCTTCCCATACCGTCCCCGCATGGGAAGCGTGCGATCCAGCAACACATGCATATGGGCATGCATATGGAAGAGTGAGGACGATCCATGAGTAAAGCCTATGATCGGACGCTCGATACGCTACTCGCGGAAGCCGATACGAAAGGGATGTGCCTCGCCCCGCGCGATCGCCACCTGAAAAGGCTGCTGCGCGCCCGCGTCAGCTCCGGCAGCGTGAAGGAGCCCGCAAAAGGGCTGTTCGTCAGTGCCGCCCGATGGGAATCTGCGGACATGACCAAGCGGGCGCAAGCATGGCGCATTATCCGCGGGCTGCAACATCTGCATCCAGCATGGGTCTTCTGCAGCTTCAGCGCCGCCCTGATTCATGGCCTCGAGCTCTCCAACCGCCTTCTAAAACCCGTCCACGTAATCTCGCGCCGAAGCCGGATCACCAACGATATCGTCCACCACGCCGTCGACTCGTTCGAAATCAGAACCGTCATGGGATTGCGCGCCACCGACATGACCAGAACGCTATTCGATTGCCTAAAAAGCTGCACGTTCCCCCAAGGGCTTGCCATAGCGGACTCCGCCCTTCGAACCACTCGGACCTCGCGCGAGGGCTACCTCCGCGCGATCGAACGGCGCTATCACGACCAGAAGGGGGTCCAGAAAGCACTCAGGACGATGTCGCATGCAAACGGGCTCAGCGAAAACGGAGGGGAATCGTACGCGCGCGGTGTCATGATCGAGCTGGGTTTCAAGACGCCTGACCTGCAAGTGCGCCTCACAGACCCGCTCAACCCCTCAATCGAGTACAGGATAGATTACGGATGGGACGTAGGTGACCACCTTATCCTGGGGGAACTTGACGGCAAGGGCAAGTATGCCAACAAGAGCGGGGCCCCGCTCGACCTTGGCACCGTAATGGCCGAACGAGAGCGAGAGGCCCGCATTACGACGTATCGCCCCGTCATCTTCCGTTTCGCGTTCCCCCTTGTATACAGACCCGATGAGTTCGCAGCGCTGCTTGATGCGCACGGCGTTCCCCGCCTCAACCCCTGATCGCCAATCAGCATCTCCCCGCCCCCCGGCTGGAGCCGCCCCCGGCCCCCGGCCCCCGGCCGGCGCTGTTCAGACCCGTCCGTCGCGCATTTTTCGTGAGAACCACAAATGGACGCTTTTTCCTTTGTCTCCAAGCCAGAAAAACAACCGTTTGTGGTTCTCATCGCAAGCGGAGCCGGGCCCGCCCCGTACGGGCAGGAACACGAGCGGGATGCGGGCAGACACCGCGCGACGTGCGCGCGGCGCCTCGCGGTTCCATACCTCCACGGTTCCGCCATCTGCAGCGTGATAAAATGCGGCAACACATGCCTTACACACACCACAAACGCACCAGGAAAGGCATCTTCATGCCACTCTTCTCGTCACAGCGATCGCCGCAACGGGTGCAGCAACGGCCCCAACAGGGATCTCAGCAACCCCGGCGCGCCAACTTCGCACAGGCCCCCGCCCCCGCGCCACAGCCTGCGGGCACGGCGGCATCTGCCCTGCTCAAGCGCTATCGACCGCTCGAAACCCGGGCCGCCGGCGGCTTTGGCAGCGTCGAGATCTGCCTGGACGGGCGCCTGCAGCGGCGCGTCGCCATCAAGCGCATGCCCTTGGCGTCGCCCTACACACGGGCCGCAGCAGAGACCACGCGCACCGCGCTCGCGGAGGCGCGCACGGCAAGCATGCTCCAGCATCCCAATATCGTCTCCGTCATCGACTTCACCTATGATGCCGGGTACGCCTATCTGGTTATGGAATACGTCGACGGCATGTCGCTGGAAGAGTTCCTCTCGCAGGTAGAGGGCAATTCGCTCACCTACGATGAAGCCGCCTGCATCGCAGACGCCCTGGTGCAGGCCGTCGCCTACGCCCACGAGAACGGCGTGCTCCATCTGGACATCAAGCCCGCCAACGTGCTGATCGACCGCAGCGGGCACGTCAAGATAACCGACTTTGGCATGGCGACCCTCACCAGCGCGGCGGGCTTTGGCGGAGCGCGCGGCGGCACCATCGGCTACATGCCGCCCGAGCAGCTGCGCGGCGACTATGTGGACGAACGCAGCGACATCTTCTCGCTCGCCTGCGTCCTCTACGAATCGCTCTGCGGCGACGCGCCCTTCCGCGCCGGCTCGCCCATCGACTCCATGACCCGCATCAACGAGGGCGTGGTCCTGCCCGGCACCCTTTTACCGGACTTGCCGGAGCTCGCCGAGCAAGCGCTCTTGAGCGCCCTGGACCCAGACCCCGCCATGCGCATCTCCTCGGTCTTGGGCTTTGGCGACCGCTTTCTGTACAACCTGGGCAATCCGCGCGAGGGCCGCAAGAGCCTTGCGCGTATGATCGACCAACTTACGTCGGACGAGGAAGAATCGCAGGACGAGGACTCCTTGGCGCCCAAGCGCACCTGGGAGCTTGACCCTGCAGAAGGCCACCTGGGCAGCCGCGACCCGCGCGCCCGGCGCATCGCCATGGGCCTTGTCGCCGGCGCCTCCGTCGCTGCCGTCACATTTTCCCTCATGCAGACCGTAGGCGTTGCAAACCCGCTGGCATGCCTGCTCTCGGCGCTCGCTGTTGGAGCCGCCGCGGGAGCCGCGCCGCAAATGGGCTCCGCGCTGGCGCTCGCCGGCCTGGTCTTCACGGTCACCAGCGCCACCGCGTCCCTCGCGGGGATCCCCACCATCGTCCTCATCTTCGCCCTCGCCGCCGCCTGGTGGCTGGTGTGGGGCCGCACCGTCCCCGCCGCCTCGATGGCCTTGGCCGCGTGCATGGCCCTCTCCGTCGTCGCGAGCAGCCCCTCCGCGCTGGCGCCGGTCGCGGCCGCGGCGGGCTACTTCCTCTCGCCGGTCACCGCCGCGGTCTCGATCGCTCTTGGCACCGCGTTCTCCGCCCTCATGCTCGCCGCGTCCCAAGGCGCGGGCCAACTTCCTATAGATGTCGCCTTTGCGGCCCTAGCCTCGCCGGACACGCTGATGGCAATCGCGGGCGCCGCAGCCCTATCAGCGGGCATCTCGCTTGCGCACCGCCTCGCCTGGAATCGATACCAAGATTCCCTCGGAACCGGCGCATTTGCACTGGCATACGCGCTGCCGCTGGTCGTTTCCCCCGCGTTGCTGTGTCTTGCGCACCCTATGGAAATTGCCAGCTTGTCAACGGCGCAGGTCCTAACAGCGGGGGCGAGCGGAGGGCTTTCCTCTATAATCGTTTGGATATGTGCATACACACTTGGCTATAAGCATGTTCCGGAAGGTGATCGTTCGTGAACTTCCTCAATATCTTCGAAGACCGCGTCGCCGGCATCTTTGGCGCCACGCGCGCGCCGTTCTCGTTCAAAAAGCTCGCCCGGCAGGCCGCGCGCGAGATGGAAGATCAGACGCTGGTTATAAACGGCGTCAACACCGCGCCGGCGCTCTACACCATCCTTATCGCCAATGAGGACGATCCCCTCATGGCACCCTATTACCCGCAGCTCTCCGCAGAGGTGAGCGAGCTGGTCAAGGCGCAGGCTGATAAAAAGCGCTATGTCTTTGTGGGCGAGCCCCTGGTTCGCTTTATGATCGACCCTTCGCTTAAGAGCGGCCGCTTCTCCGTCTTCGCCGAGAACGTGGACGCCCCCACCCTGGGTCGCCTGTACGAGGAAGAGCGCGCCTACCAAAAGGGCCTCACCGGCGCGCAGAAGCCCCAGCGCGTCCCCGCCCCCGTCGAGACCCGTCCGGCGACGCAGCCCGCCGCAGCCTTCGCAGGCGCGGGCTCCCAACAGGGAGACCTTGCTTCTTCCGTGCCCTCGCCCGCGGCAGACCCGTTTGCCCCCGCAGATCCCTTCGCACCGGCAGCCGACCCGTTTGCACCCAACCCCATCGACCCCGCAGCCCCCATCCCCGTGCCGCAGACCATGACGCGCGACGCGATGGCCGGCCTGGGCGGAGCCGCCGCCGCAGGCGCTGCCGCCGGGGCCGCCGCCGGCCTTGCAGCATCCGTACCCAGCGTTACGTCCCCCCGCCCCCAGCAACCGGCGCAGCCGCGAGCCCAGCTGGTCGATGTGGTGACCGGCGAGGCGCTGGGCATCAACGGCGCCCGCTGCATCGTGGGCCGCGAGCGCGCCGCCGCCGACGTGGTCCTGCGCGACCCCAACGTGAGTCGCCGACACGCGCAGCTCACCTACACGGGCAGCGACTGGTCCATCGAGGACCTCAACTCCACCAACGGCACCCTGGTCAACAACCGCCGCATCTCGCGCTGCCCGCTGCGCGACGGCGACCTTCTCACCTTTGGCCTGAGCACGTTCGAGTTTAGGGGCTGAGCCGCCATATGATCGACCTGATCCTGTTTGCGGGACGCATCGTCCTGGTCATCCTGCTCTACATCTTCCTGTTCGCCGTCATGAAGACGGGCGTGGGCTTGGTCCGCGGCCAGCGTCGCGACTCCGCGATCTGGACCATCGACGTCGACAAGGGCCCGCGCGGTATCCGCGGCATCCACGTGGACATGCTGGGCCCGGTCATCGTCGGCCGATCCCCCAGCTCCGACATCTGCATCAACGAGCCGTTTGTCTCGGCATCGCACGCCCGCTTCTCGCTGCAGGGGCCCGCGCTGGTCATCGAAGACCTCAACTCGCTCAACGGCACCCTGGTCAACGGTCGCCAGCTGGTCGAGCCCGCCACCCTCCGCGAGGGTGACGAGGTCCAGATCGGCGACGTTGTCATGAAGGTGAACCGCCGATGACGGACGAGGAAAACAACCTCACGCAGCGCCCTGCAGACGCTTTCGACCTCGAGCCCGCAGACGAGCTCGAGGCGCTTGCCGCCGCGCACGTTGCACAGGCCAACGCACAGGCGGACGATGAGCTGGAGACGCTCGCCGCCGCCCACGTTGCCTCCACGCTTGCCGCCGGCTCTCACGCAGACGCGCCCCAAGAAGATGCCCCTCGCGCAGAGCGACCCCACGCGGACCGCTCCCATGCCGAGCACTCGCACAGCGAGGACCTCTTTGAGGCGTCGGCGGAGTACGTGGGCGAGGCCCGCTCGATACCCGGCTTTCTCGAAGCGGCTGCCGGGCCCGTGGGCAAGCACGCGGCCTCTGCAGAGGATACCGCGCCATCCGGCGACGCAGGCTCCTCCGATGCCGTCGCCGGCACCACAAGCTCCGTCGACGCCGCTGACGCTGCAGATGCCGCGCGCGCAGCCGCCCCTGCAGCCCATACGCCGCAACGCGCCAATGAAGACGAGGACGACGCACAGGCGGAAACCTCGCCCGCGGACACCGCGGAGATAGACGTCGCCGCCGTCGAGGCCAAGCTCAAGGACCCCGGTTCCACCCAGAGCTTCGCCCCCATCGCGGACGACCTCATCGATGCCGACTCAACCTATGACGCCGGCACCACCACGCAGCTTATGTGGGGCGCGCGCTCCGATGTGGGCTGCGTGCGTTCGCATAACGAGGATTCCTACCTGGTCCAGTCGCCACTCTTCTGCGTATGCGACGGCATGGGCGGCCACGCCGCGGGCGAGGTGGCGAGCTCCATCGCTGTGGAGACCATCGCCAAGACAGCCCCGCACACCGCCGATCCCGCCCTGTTGGGCGCAGCAATCGAAGCCGCCAACGCCGCGGTAATAGAAGCCGCGCTCAACGGCTTGGGCAAGCCGGGCATGGGTTGCACCGCCACCGCGGCCTATATAGAGGGCAACACCATCGCTATCGCCCACGTTGGCGACTCGCGCGCATACCTGCTGCACGAGGGCACGCTCATCCGCGTCACCCGCGACCACTCCTATGTGGAGGAGCTGGTGGACGCCGGTGAGATCACCGCAGACGAGGCACGCGTCCACCCCAACCGCTCCGTTATCACGCGCGCGCTGGGCTCGGACCCCGCCATGTACGCGGACCATTTCTCCCTCAATATCGAAGAGGACGATCGCCTTATCCTGTGCTCAGATGGCCTGTCCAGCATGATTCCCGACGGCGAGATCGAAAACATCGCCACCCAATCGTCCACCGCCCAAATCTGCACCGACAATCTAGTCGATGCGGCGCTGGCCGCCGGCGGCTCCGACAATTGCACCGTCGTGGTGGTAGACGTGGTAGACGATGGCAAGCTGCGCGAGATCTCCAAGCGTCGCCGCCGCAACGTTATCGCCGTCATCAGCGCCGTCGTCGCGCTGCTCGCCCTCATAGGCGTCATCGCGCTGGCATCCGTCGCCAACTCGGTGTACCTGGGCGTCAAGGACGACGCCGTCGCCATCTACAAGGGCGTCCCTAACAAGGTTATGGGCTTTGAGCTGCACTGGCTTGAGGACGAGACGTCCGTCATGCTAAGCGACCTGCCCGAGGACACCCAAAACCGCTTGCGCGAGGGCATTCCCCAGGAGAGCGTCGAGGCTGCGGCCAAGACGGTTTCCAAATACCGCGAGCAGATTGACGAAGACCAAAGCAAGCAGATACAGGACGCCAATGTTGTGCGCTCTGGCGTTGAGGCCGATAGCGGCAGCGCCATCCCCGGCACCGCCTCTTCAGGCGATGTCGCCAACTCGGTTTCCTCGTCCGCTGAAAACCCGACCTCTGGAGGCGATGCCCAGTGAGCAGCCGCCGCAATACCGAGCTCTTCTTGCTGATTTCGGCCGCGTTCCCCGTGGTGCTGCTGTACGCCATGTACGTGATCACCACCGGAACCGCCCTGACGTTCCAGACGCTCGCCGTGCCCCTCGGCCTGTTCGCCGCCTTTGCCGCGGCCCATATCGCCGTGCGCATCCTGGCACCCGGAGCCGACCCCGCGATTCTGCCCGTGGTCTTCTTGCTCTCGGGCGTCGGCATCACGTTTGTTACGCGCGTCAAGCCAGAGCTGGCGATGAACCAGCTCATCATCCTCTTTGCCTCCATTGTCCTTATGGTCATAACGCTTGCGCTGGTTAAAAACCTGGACGTGGTCAAAAAATACAAGTACTCGCTGGGCGCCATAGGCATCTTGCTGCTGCTGCTACCCATCTTTATCGGTACGGAGATCTACGGCTCAAAGCTGTGGATCACCATTGGCGGCTTCTCCATCCAGCCAGGCGAGTTCGCAAAGGTCTTCATCGTCCTTTTCCTAGCAGGTTATCTGGCCGAGAACCGCGAGCTTCTCTCCATCTCCAACCACGAGGTACTGGGCTTTAAGGTCCCCCGCCTCAAGCTGCTGCTGCCGCTCTTTGTGGTCTGGGGCATCTGCATGCTCATCGTTGCCTTTGAACGCGACCTGGGCAGCGCCGTGCTGTTCTACACCATCTTCCTGCTGATGCTCTACGTTGCTACGGGCCGCATCTCCTACGTCGTCATCGGCTTTGCGCTGCTGGCCGTGGGCGGTTTTGGGGCGTACAAGGTCATGAGCCACGTGCAGACCCGTTTCCAGATCTGGCTCGACCCGTTCGCCGACCCTTCCGGAGATGGCTACCAGTTGGTGCAGTCGCTGTTCTCCCTGGCAGATGGCGGCCTGGTGGGCACGGGTATTGGCAAGGGCATGCCCACGCTGATCCCCATCGTCGAGTCCGACTTCATCTTCTCCGCCATCGGTGAGGAGATGGGCCTTCTGGGCGGCGCCGCGGTACTGTTCCTGTTCATGTTGTTCGCCGTGCGCGGCCTCACCACCGCCGCCCGCGCCAAGTCCGACCTCGCCGCATTTTGCGCCAGCGGCCTTACCGCGGCAATCTCCTTCCAGGCGTTCCTCATCGTCGGCGGCGTCACCCGCCTCATCCCCCTTACCGGCGTCACCCTGCCCTTCATGAGCCAGGGTGGCTCCTCGCTGCTGTCGAGCTTCATCATCGTTGCGCTTCTGCTGCGCGCCGGCGATGAGGCCACGGGCCGCGAAGCCGAGCTCTCTGGCACCGGCATCATGGCCGCGCAGGACGTCCCCGTCCCTGGCGGCGTCAGCGCGGCGGGCACCCGCGTCTATGGCGGCAACGCATCCGCCGCAGGCCTCACCGGCTCCGCTGGTGGATCGCACGCGCGCCCCGGCTCCCGTCTGCGCCGCCGTCTGCTCGACACACCCGAATCCGGTGTTTTGGGACGAGTCGCACTCGCCAAGCGTCTTACCGTAGCGGTCTTCGCTTTCACGGCCCTGTTCGCGATCCTTGTCGGCAACCTCACCTACATCCAGGTATTCAAGGCCAAGGACTACCAGAACATGTCCATCAACAACCACAGCATCGCGCGCGCGGCCTACGTCAAACGCGGCTCCATCATCACATCCGATGGCGTGACGCTGGCCGAATCCATTCAGAACGAGGACGGTACGTACAGCCGCTCCCACCCCAACGGCAACCTTGCCGCCAACGTGGTGGGCTATTACTCCACCCGCTACGGCACCGCCGGCGTCGAGAGCACCATGAACGAGACGCTCACCGGCTCCAAGGACTACTCCAGTTGGATGAATGCGGTGAACTCGCTCGCAGGCATCTCTCAGCCGGGCAATTCCGTCAAGCTCACCATCGACTCGCGCATTCAGTCGGCCGCCGAGCAAGCGCTCTCCGGCATGAGCGGCGCCATCGTGGTCCTCGACCCGCGCACCGGCGCCGTGCTGGCCTCTGCCACCGCGCCCAGCTACGACAACAACGACGTCGAGGCCTCGATCAGCGCAACCGAGGAATCCGGCGTCTCCATGTACGACCGCGCTACCCAGGCGCTCTATACGCCGGGCTCCACCTTCAAGGTGATCACGCTCGCCGCCGCGCTTGACACCGGCGCATCCAGCTTGCAGGAGACCTACAGCGCCCCCTCCAGCATGGAGATCGGCAACGCCGACGTCACCAACTATGAGAACGCCAACTTTGGCACCATTTCGCTGCGCCGTGCCTTCGCGGTCTCGTCCAACGTAGTCTTTGGCCAGGTTGCCAACCAGGTAGGCGCCACCTCCCTGGTGCAGTACGCCAACGCCTTTGGCTACGGGCAGTCCCTTGGCCTGGACTTCTCGACCGCGGCCTCCATCATGCCCGACCCCTCGCTGATGACCGAGTGGGAGCTGGCATGGGCGGGCGCCGGCCAGCCCGTGGGCCAGGGGCACACCGCCGGCCCGCAGACCACGCCCATGCAAAACGCGGTCATGGCGGCAGCCATCGCCAACGGCGGCATCGCCATGAACCCCTACGTGGTCGCGCAGACCCTCTCGCCCGAGGGCACGGTCATTAAGAGCACGCAGCCACGCTCCCTTGGCCAAGCCGTAAGCTCCAGCACCGCCCAGCAGGTAAAGGAAGCCATGCTCGACGTTGTTGAGGAGGGCTCGGGCGGCGCCGCGGCGGTCGCAGGCGTCAAGGTTGCCGGCAAGACCGGCACCGCAGAAACCGGTACCCACGTGAACTCCGTCTTTGTTGGGTTCGCGCCGTACGATACGCCCACCGTGGCGATTTCCGTTATGTTGGAAAACTACGACGTGCACGGCGTCAAAGCCACCTACGTAGCCAGTCAGGTACTTTCCGCCGCACTCTCCGCGCAAGGGTTGTGATAGGGTGCCTCACTAATAACTTCGCACGCATCTCATCCCGTATAGTTTGGTTAAAACGCTCAGAGGTTTAAAGGAGCAGCTCACATGGAACAGCAGAGGGTTTTGGGAGGTCGATACCTTCTCAAAGACAAGGTAGGATCAGGCGGCATGGCCACCGTCTACCGTGCGCAGGATCAGGTTTTGGACCGTACCGTCGCGGTCAAGATCATGCTGCCGCAATACGCCGGCGACGCCACGTTCGCCGCGCGCTTCAAGCAAGAGGCCCAAGCGGCGGCCGGCCTGCAAAGCCCCTACATTGTCGGCGTCTATGACTGGGGCAAGGATGGCGACACCTATTACATCGTCATGGAATACCTGCGCGGCACGGACCTTAAGAGCGGCATCCGCAGCCACGGCGCGCTGGACCCCAAGAAGGTCGCCCAGATTGGCTCGCAGATCTGCGCCGCCCTCTCTGTTGCCCACAAGCATGAAATCGTCCACCGCGATATCAAGCCGCAAAACATCATGGTCCAGCCCGATGGCAACATCAAGGTCATGGACTTTGGCATCGCCCGCGCCAAGAACAGCCACCTCACCCAGGACAACAACGTGCTGGGCACCGCCCACTACGTGAGCCCGGAGCAGACGCGCGGTCAGGAGCTTGGCCCCACGAGCGACATCTACTCGCTTGGCGTCGTGATGTACGAGTGCGCCACCGGTCGCGTTCCCTTTGACGGCGATGATGCCATCTCCGTTGCCCTTAAGCAGGTCAACGAGATGCCCGTGCCGCCCAGCCAGATCAATTCCAGCGTAGACCCAAGCCTCGAGCGCATCATCCTGCGCTGTATGGAAAAGGACCCCGCAAATCGCTTCCAGTCCGCCGAAGAGCTGCGCGGTGTGCTGAACACCTACCTCTCCGGTCGCACCGTCGACGTCCCCGAGCCCACCCGCGTCATCGGCGCCGCAGCGGGCATGGGCGCTACGGAGACCCGTGTGATGAGCGACTCCACCCAGATGATGGCCCGTCCCGCCGCAGCGCAGACCACCGCTCGCCCAGCAAGCCGCAACGCCGCCCGCGGCGGAGCGCCCTCGAGCACAAACGGGTTTGAGCCGGTTGACAACGGCATGGGTAAAGGCAAGATCGCCGCTATCGTAGTGGGCGTTATCGCCGTTATCGCTTTCGCCGTCTTTGCTGCCAGCCAATTCCTTGGCGGCGGCGAGACCGTCGACATGCCCAGCCTAATTGGCTGGGAACAAGAGGCGGCCGTCGACAACCTGCGCTCTTTGGGTATCACCAACGTAGAGATCACCCAGGAATTCAATGATGAGCAGGACGAGGGCAAGGTCTGCGACCAAACCCCTGACGGCGGTAGGTCCGTCCACACTACCGATAAAGTGACCCTGGTCATTTCTAAGGGCGAGAAGCCCGCGGAGACCACCACGGTTCCCAAGCTTGTCGGTCGCACCCAAGAAGCCGCCGAAGCCGCGCTGAAGCAGGCGAATCTTAAGGGCAAGGCGGTCACCGAGGCCAACGACGCGGACAAGGGCGAAGTCTTTGAGCAGTCCATCGCCGAGGGCGAAGAGGTAGAAGTCGACACCGTTGTTGAGTACAAGGTTTCCGCCGGCCCCGATGAGCAGGCTGTTCCCGGTGTTCTGGGCATGACCAAGGCCAAGGCGTCCAACGAGCTGACCAACGCCGGCTTTAAGGTTGCCTACGCCGAGGATTACAGCGACGAGTACGACAAGGGAACGGTCATGGCTCAAAGCCACACCGGTACCGCCGCCCCTGATACCGAAATCACCATCACCATCTCTAAGGGCAAGAAGCCAGGCAGCGACGATGACGATTCGAGCGATAACTCCGGCTCCGGCAGCCAGACCGGCGGCTCCGTTTCCGTCCCCAGCCTCTCCGGCATGACCAAGGCTCAGGCCGAGAGCGCGCTGAAGAATGCGGGCTTTGTTCCCAGCTTCTCTTATGCCGATGGCACCAACGAGGGCATCCACCCCGACTACGTCATCAGCTGGAGCCCCACCGGTTCCGCCAAGACGGGCGACACCATCAACGTAGTGGTTGCCTACGGAGAACCCTCCGAGTAAGCCAATACCTCGACAGCTTGCACAAGATAATCCCCCGGCCGGCTCACCGCCTGTCGGGGGATTTATTTTGCCGAGAACAACTAGCACGTTGGGGAGTGCGGCAGCCCGCCCAATCCCAAGCGCTTGCCGCGACCAAATAGCGCGTTAGTGCGGAATCGAGGTGTGCCAAATAATGGCTTAGTGCGGAGGTTGGGACAAATAGTTAGTTAGTGCGGTTCCAAAAGTGTCAAATAGTGCATTAGTGCGGTGAAAGAGGGTGAAAGGCGGGGTACCTTATGAATAAGAACCTAACATTACCCGAGCTAGATTACTTGGACGACAGTAGCTACTGCATAGAGATCCCTCGCCGGACCGCTTCCAGTCCGCACTAACGCACTATTTGTCCCAACCTCCGCACTAACGCACTTTTTGACACTCACCCCTCTCCGCACTAACGCACTATTTGGTCTCGCCACCCCACCATCCTGCCGGACGGGCACCGCGAGCTTAATCAGCGCAGCAAGAGGCCTTCAATCGCTCGCTCCACACCCACCCCACCACAAGCGAAGCGTGCCACACGCTTGGGCGCTGCAAAATTGAAACCCGCCTTAACGCCATTCTTGAAAAGGCGTTAAGGCGGTCCGTATCAGGCATATGCCGAAAACAATAGTCGCGGGACGAGTCGAGCTGGCGCGCGAACGCACGAGGCGCAAAGCGAATGCCCTATTTGGCATTGAAGCCGTAAGACTTCCCCATCTCGCTCACAAACTGAGAGACCTCTTTGACATCGCAACCGGGCAGGCGAATGGGACGCTCGATATCCTTGATCCTAAAAGTGACAACCGGGTTGCCATGATCTTTGGCAACGCGCGCGGCATCGACTTTTGACCAAGCGTAGCGCACGCCGTCGATGTACACGCCAGTACGGCCGACGCCGTTGCGCACCGCCGCCATAAAGATGGCGAAAGCAAACAACACGGAACCCGTCGCGATCTCTTTAAGGCTCTGGCCCGCAAAGAAGTAGTAACCGACAGCGAACACAATAAGGCCGACAGATACCACATAGGTCCACGGACCGCGCGAAACCTCGAACACCAGTGAGCGGCGCTGCTCAACCAGCAGGTACAACGTGTAGACAAGCATAACGGCGCCGATGGCGAATAGGGCGTAGACTAACCAGGAATCCTTTTGAGCCAACAGATCCATACGATTCTTCTCCTTGATTTCGCTATCCGCAGACGCTGCAGATTTAGGCGGTCGATGGGCAAAAGCCAATAGAAACTTGATACCCAAACGCTAGACGCCCATGTACTTGACCATGTTAAACGCGCAGATACCCATGATAACAACCATCAAGCCAATAATGAGCTTGTCCACGGCCCGGTCATCGATTCTGCTGTTCACCTTACAGCCCGCAAAGCCGCCGCTGCCGCAGATGGTTCCGATGGCGGACGCGAAGAACGCGATCGCTGCGACAAGAAAGGTCATAGCGCGGTGCTAACCCTGTTCCTTTATGCGCTATTTCTGCAGTGCTTCAAGCGCGTCGACGGCCTTTTTGTAATAGGCATCCGCAGAAGCACTGTCGTTTCTGTTTTCATACTGGACGGCGATGAGCTGGTACAGGCGCAGGCGCTCGCCCTCGCCCGCCTCGTCGAGTCTGGCGAGCATCTGGTCGAGGTACTTGTCCGAATGGTTCAAGAAGATCTCGAAGGTCTCGCGGCTCACCTGCGCCAGCCCCTCGTCGCCCATCTTCTCAATGCTCTCCAGCACCTTTTTGGCACGGCTCTTATCTTCGTTCTCAACAAAGAATGCAAATGCCTTGCTGTACAGCGCCAACTGCTGCTCGCGGTTCATCTTAAGGCCCATCATCTCGTCGATGATGCGAGTGGCCTCGCCTACGTTCTCAAGGCCCATCTGGCAGTTGAGCCTCATAAAAAGCTGGTTATAGCGGGGGTAGACCATCTGGGTCAAAGTCTTGTCCAAAAGCGCAAGGCAGCTTGCGTAATCCTGCTCGCTAAAGTAATGCTCGATCTTGGCAAAGATGGTGCGCTTCTTAACTTCCATAAAGATGGTTCCCGCAATAGCGAGGCCCAAAATCGCAAAGCCAATGACCTTCATATCCATGTCTATCCCCCGTCTCACATCAAGGCGCCCGCGCACGCAATCGCGCATGCGGGCGCCTTGGCGGCGCTTACTGGTACAGCATGGTAGCAGGCTTTTGACCAACCACCAGCTTGCCGTCTACCACATAGCCCTCGGGACGGCCCTCAAGCTCGCTCGCAAGCGCGGCGCGCAGCTGGGCGATGCGATCCGCATGCTCCTCGTCGGCGATAAGGTCATGTTCCTCGCGCGGGTCGGCGTCCAGGTCAAAATACTGCTCGCGACCGGTCTGGGTAAACCAGATGTACTTATCATGCGGCGTCACAATGTACTGGTTTGACTGCTCCATATCACGGCTATGCTCGCCGTGCACGTATGGACGAGAAATCGCCTCGCCGGCAGTCAACTCGCCCACCAGCGAAACGCCGTCCACGTCTTCTGGAACATCGATGCCGCACAGTTCCAGCATGGTGGGCATGATATCCATCAACTCCACGGCACTGTTGCTGGTGCGGACCACGCACGGCGCCACGTTCTTGCCCACGTGGATGATAAGGGGAATGCGCGCGCTGCCCTCGTATGGAAGCACCTTGCGGAACAAGCTGTGGTCGAAGAGCATCTCGCCATGGTCCGCCGTGAAGATGACGACGGTGCCATGGTAGGTCTCGTCGTTCTCCAATGCGGTGATCAAGCGGCCAATCTGGTGATCCAGATGCGTGATGCAGGCATAATAACCGGCCATGGCCTCGCGGCGCAGCTCCGCGTCGCGGCAACCGTGCACGCTGTCCAACACCATGCCGTCGCGTTGCGTCGCGGCCTCGTCGTCCCAATCGCCGCGAGCGGGTTCGTGCAGGTCCATATCGCGGTACAAGTCAAAATAGGACGCCGGCGCATCAAAGGGCGGATGAGGGCGAACAAAACTGGTCATGAGGAAGAATGGGCGCGTGCGGTCGCGCGTCTCCAAAAAGCGGATGGACTCGTCCACAACCCAATTGGTGGGATGCAGGCGCTCCTCATAGATCCAGGGATGCGTGATCCAGGAGTTGTTCTCGACGCCGGAACCGTTGACGTCGGCGAACTCGCCTAGCTCGTTTTTAAGGAAGCGCACGTAATCATCGCTCACCGTCTGGTGCATCCAATGCGGCAGGTTCGCCTTGCGGTAGTGCCCAATGTAGCCGTCGTGCAAGCGCATGTGCTCAAAGCCGCAACCCAAACGAGGCGGATGCACGTGCATCTTGCCCACCACCGCGGTCTGGTATCCGCCGTCGCGCATCTCCTGGGCCAGCATATGGTCGTAATTCCAATCGATACCGTCTTGGTATCCCACGCGGCCATGGTGCTGGGGCGTCTTGCCCGTAAACAGCCCGGCGCGCGCCGGAATGCAGCTGGGGCAAGCGGAATACGCGTTTTCAAACAGCACGCCGTCGGCCGCCAGCGTATCCAAATAGGGCGTCTTCACGTCCGGATGCCCATCAATCCCCAGGCAGTCGCCACGGAATTGGTCGCACATCACCAACAGCACATTAGGACGATTAGAGGACGGCGCAGCATTGTTCTTCCCCATCGCACATCTCCTTCCTTATTTGGCATCTCCCAAGATATCGCAATGAGAAAGCCGGCAAAACGCTTGCGCGCCCACCGGCTTGATATCTAATCAGCTACAGGGCTATAGACCCAGGCGCTGGCGCTGCTCGGCAGGAGACTCGTGCTCCTCAAGGCCGCGCAGCAACAAGTCGATCATCTTGCGCTCTTCAGGCAAGCCCTGGCCGGCTAGGTTGTTCTTCTGACCATAGTCGCTCTCAAGGTCAAAGAGCATGGTCTGGGCAACCTCTGCCAGCGGCGCGGCGCTCTCGATCTGCGCTGGACGCTTGCAGGGAATCTTGAACAGCGGATAGGCCGTGCGGGCAAAGAAACGGCCGCACTCAATCTTCTCCGGGCAGTCGGATCCCATCTTCTTGCGAATGGTATGGGGCAGCGCCGCATACTCAAAGCAGGGCTGGTTGCCCTCAACCGGCGCACGGAAGTACGTATAGCGGCCGTCCGTAACGTTCACCGTCATGCCGTGCACGCCGTACAGGGCGTAGTCGCGCGTGGGGGCGTCCGGATCCGTCATCAGCGGAACCAACGAGGCGCCCGTGACCTCGCGGGGGATTTCGCAGCCATGTGCCTCGAGCACGGTGGGCATGATGTCGATCGCCTGGGTAAGCTGGTGGGCGTGCTCGCCGGCGCGCCCACCGCCCGGGAAGTGGACGATGAACGGCAGATGCGCCAGCTCGTTATACAGGTGCATGTAGTTCTTGCCCATGTAGTCGCGCTCGCCCAAGAAGTACCCGTGGTCGGTGGTGACCATGATCATGGTGTCCTCGAACATGCCGTTTTCGTCCAGCTTATCGATCAGCTTGCCAAACCAGTGATCGGTCATGGTGACCAGGGCCTGGTAACGGCGCTGGATGTAATCGACCGCACCGGCGTTGAGGTCAGTGTCAGAGACGCGCTTGTACTGCGGGGTCTCGAAGTAATCGCGGTCAAGCTCGCCCTTGCCACCGTACATCTCCATGTATTTGTCCGGCACGTCAAAGGGCTCATGAGGGTCAAAAGCCTCGACCATCAAGAAGAAATCGTCCTTGCCCTTGTTGTCCTCCACCCAGTCGCATGCGGACTGGAAGGTCTTGGGGCTGGGCATATCTTCCTCGTGCGGCCACTTCTGGCGATTCTTCTGATACTGCTCGCGCACGCGGCCGTAAAAGGTCTCCGGCATGTTATCGGGTTCGTCGATGCGGCTCACCCAGGGGTCGCCCTCCTGCCCGCGATAGTAATCCCACGTGTTGAATTCCTGCAGGTAGCCCTCGCCACCGGTGCGCAGATAGTGGCAGTGGTCGGTAGTGATGTGGCAAAAGGCGCCGGCCGCGCGCAGGCATTGGGGCAGCGTCACGTCAAAGGGCTCGATGGGACCCCAGGGGCGCTCAAGAAAGTTGTAGCGGCCGCACATGATGTCGCGACGAGCCGGCATGCAGGGGGCGGAGCCAATCCAGTGCTTGTCGAACACGCACGAACGCTCTGCAAACCTGTCCAGGTTGGGCGTCTTCACCTCAGTCTGGGGGTTGTAGCACGAGAGCACGTCGCGACGCAGCGTGTCCATCAGCACCAATACCGTTCTCATGACTCTCCCTTTCAACATATACGTTGGTCTACGCGATTGATTTTGGACGAGGACCTCGTCCAGATAGAGCGCCTTGGCACACGGCTCGGCACCAGGGCAAAAAGGTTTCGGCTCAGGACAACACGACCTGCCTGGGGGCTCGCAGGACGCGCTGTCCTGAGCCGAAAAAGGCGCGCCCCCAGGGAGGGAAGCGCGCCTTGAAGGTTGGGCGCTTTGGAATAGTCGCTGAAACGGGAATTAAGCGAAGATCTTAAACGCGGGGAAGTAGAAGCCGATGGCGGCGAACACCAGCGCGAACACGATCAAGCCGATGATGATCTGGGCGGAGTTCTTGCCCTGGCCACGCTTGAGCAAGCGGTAGCAAATGAAGGTCAGCAGGACGGGCAGCGCGTAGGGCAGCACCTTGTCCAGCTGGTCCTGGAGAACCAGCGGGTCGCCCTCGCCAAAGGCGAACTGCACGGCGAGCTTGAGCTTGACGGTGGTGGCGATAAGGCCGCCGGTGACCATGACGCCCAG
>ERZ834859.1556-NODE-1556-length-24065-cov-6.478509_pt1 | contig 24065 bp, 19 predicted proteins | sample MGYA00519947_ERZ834859 | MGnify/ENA primary metagenome ERZ834859 (study PRJEB31850, sample SAMEA3708763) | human gut metagenome | biome: human gut; feature: human-associated habitat; material: faeces | place: China | collected 2014 ...
GGGCGCGCTACGCCGAGGCGATGCTCGCGGGCGCCACGCTGCGAGACGCCGCCGCGTGCGGCGTCTCGCTCAAGACCAGCTTCTCGATGCGCCACCGCCTCTGCGAGGTGATGGTGTCGATGCTGCCGGCCTTCGAGGCGGGCCCGGGCTGCCCGGTGGAGGCCGACGAGACGCTCGTGCCCGACTCGCTTTCGGGCAACCACTCGAGGTCGGCGGGTTTTCCATGCCCCCGCCCCGCACGCCGGCGCGGGGGCGACGGGGCCGCTGCCGGCGTGAGCTCGGACAAGGTCAGCGTGCTCACCATGGTCAACGCGAGGGGCGACGCGATGGCCGTGGCGGCCCGCCGCGGCAAGATGGGGGTCGCCGACGCCCGGCGCGCCATGGCGGGCTGCGCGCTGGAGGGGGCGGTGGTCTCCACCGACCGCCAGCGCGGCTATGTGCGCGCCCTGGCCGAGATGGGCGTGGCGGCCCACGAGAGGTTCGCCTCCTCCGGCCCGCGCGCCCCGCTCAACCGCGTCAACGCCCTGCACTCCGCGCTCAAAGCGTTCCTCGCCCGCTTCAGGGGCGTGTCCACCAGGCGCCTTCCCAACTACCTCGCGTGGCTCTGCTGGGCGCGCGAGGCGCGCTGGGGCGGGGACATACCGGACGAGCTGGCGCGGGCTCTGACGGCAGCCGTACCCGTTCCACCCGGAGATTTCCATGTCATAGGCGGGTTAACACAGCCTCGTCCGAAAAGATCGCAGCATTTATGACAGAGAGACTGCTGAATTTTACACTCATTTCGTCCAATAGCTCCATGGCTATGGAACACGCCGCGTACGTCTTGCCACTCCCCACTCCCCCTGTGAAAATCAGAGACCTCCCCGCCCTCACAGCTTCGATGTGCTCCGGAAAACAGCCCTTTGCGTCTTGATAGCGTTTTGGGATTCCCGAGCGCTTAATCTTCTCAGAACGACGTTTACGCTGTTCGCGTTCCTCAAGCTCACGATTGCGCTTTTCAATCTTTTCACGATGCAGGCGGGCGCCCTCACAGACGATATGAGAAAGCCATTGGGCGAAGAGCCTCCCCGCGGCATACGGGCTCGCGGGCTGGGCGGGAACAATGGTGTTGTATCGTCACCCTGCGGTGCCGCCGTACCGCACGTATGGGAGGAGGCTCCCCATGACCTATGTTACCCCCATCGGGCTGGACGTACGCGCCAGATCGGTGTCGGCGTGCGCCTTCGACCCGTTCACGGGGGAGGTCGCGCAGAGGGCCTTCGGGACCGACGCCGCCGAGATCGCCGGGTGGATCTCGGGCTTCGAGGAGCCGAAGGCGGTCTACGGGAGCGGGCCGACGGGCTTCGCGCCGTGCCGCGAGCTGCGCTCGCGCATCTCTGCGACTGCCTCTCCGGCACCAATGTTCGCTTGCTCGTCGTAGGCGGTGCAGGTTCTCTCTATGTCAGCCCCAAGCACACCTTGGCCGTCTCCGACACTCCGGACTTCCCCGACACCTTTAAGCCTCTCGCAGCCGCCATGGCCAAGGCATTGGGCAAGCTTCGCGAACGCAGTAACGTCAAATGGACCTACATTAGCCCCGCCGGAGACTTCCGGGCAGAGGGCGAGCGTACCGGGCCTTACATCTTGGGAGGCGAAGAGCTGACCCTGGCCGATGCTGGTGAATCGGTCATCAGCTATGCCGACTATGCCATCGCCATGATCGACGAGATCGAGATGGGCAATCACCTTCAGCAGCGCGTCAGCACTGAACGCAAGCAACATAACATCGTAAAATGCTCATCGAAGAGCAGGATTGCGCCGCCCCTCGACACAGCGAGTCTTACGCGGTGAAGCTAACAATTGATGCGCAGCGAAACATGAGCGCTGGCGAAGATCGTTCCACGCCGCCCCGTCCGTGACAAATCTATAACGTTAAGAAGAATGGTCTGCTGAAGGCCACCGCGAGCGTCCTCCCACTCATACGCCAATCCCCCTCTTGCTATGCCTATGTGATATTATGGCATTACAATGAGATTCCATAGTTAGGAGGAGATCATGGCCCTCATCCAGACCACAGTTGATGACGATGTGAAGGCGCGCGCAGATGCGGTGTTTTCCAGAAGCGGGCTGACATCCGCCATGGCAATGCGCGTCATGATCACCCAAGTTGCCAATTCCGGCATCAGCCCTTTCGATGGGCTGTTCAGCACCCCTGCATCACGCATATATTCAAGCGATATCAGGACTGCCATGCTTCGCGAAGAAGCCATTGAGGCAGGGCTTATTCCAGACGACTCATTCGATGCAACGGAAATGCCTCAAGAAATCCTCGATATGCTAGGAGTCACCGAAGATCAGGTTTCAATATGAGTTGGAAGGTGCGAGCAAGCGCAGCGTTCTGGGCTACCGTACGCCCCTTTAAGATGGCATATCCCGAGCGAGAGTACCTCGCAATCATCAAAACCATCCGCGAGGCGATAACCGAACTCGAGCAGTATGGATGCGTGCGGGAAACAGGATGGCCCGAACATCGACTCGCCGAGAGCCCCTTCGATGACGGAAACCATTTCGAGTTCCACATACACGATGACGATGTGCTTGTTGTCTACTTCAAAAGGACGTCAAACCGAACCATCAGGATGGTTGGAGTTTATTCGCATTCGACTATCCCGTCGAACTGATAACTCCTTCTTCATGCTGGCCAAAGACGGACAAAATCTTTGGCCAGCCCAGATCATCACCATACACACCCAGGCGCGGAGGACGACGGAACATGCGGCTTGTGCCGTCGTCCTCCTTTTTGCTATACAGCGCTGACAAGGTAATAGCGAGCCGCATGCGGTATTAATGCAAAAAAGCTCGGAGGCTATTAGACCTCCGAGTTGCAGTTTCTTGGTCGCGGGGGCAGGATTTGAACCTACGACCTCCGGGTTATGAGCCCGGCGAGCTACCAGACTGCTCCACCCCGCAATGTCTGGACGCACCGTGTGCGCAAGAAAGTATACTACGCAGGATTCTCGTCCAAAGCAAGAGAAATCTTGCAAGAGTTAAAACCTGTGAGTGGTCTTTACATTTCCTTCATATATGCCTTAAATTGCTTAAATGTGTCAGGTTCTATCCTGTTTACAAGCTATATCGTGCCGCGCCACGCTATTATCGATAATGTTGCTCAAGAAAAGCAACATTAGTAACCATCCATCTGGAGGCCGACCTTGTCCCAACAGACGTCACAGAGCAACCAGCAAACAAGCCGTCAGGAGCTGCTTCTTAAGCTCGCCGAGCTTCAGCGCGCCATTCAAAAGTGGCATAACGCGCTGCGGCGCCAAACCGGCGATATCGCGGCCAATCCCATCACGGGCCAAGGGCGCGTGCTGTCCGTTTTGGCGGAGAGCGGCGACATGCCGCAGCGCGCCATGAGCTCGCGCCTGGGCATCACGCCGCAATCGCTTGGCGAGATGCTGTTCAAGCTCGAGCGCGCCGGATACATTACGCGCGAAGCCACGGGCACCGGCGCCCACACGCTTTCCGTCTCCATAACAGACGCGGGCCGAGAGCGCGTCGACAAGCATGGCGACGTTAACTACTTTGATGATTTTTCGGACGAGGAGATCCAGCAGTTCGCCGATTTTGTCGATCGCGCCATCGAGGACCTTAACCGGAAAGGCGAGGAGCTCAAGGCGGCTAACGACGCCGCCGGCAACGCCAAGTAGCGGCTGCAACGAGCGGCCGCCGCGCTGAGGGGCGGAACGCTTTAGTCAAACGCTCTCGCGCCCGGAAATCCTCCACTCAGCAGTTCATCGTCCAGATACGCTCATCGTCCGCATACTTGATAAAAAAGCGCCGGCCGCGCTCCCCCACGGGGATCTGCGTGACCGGCGCTTTGCTTGTTTTTTAACGCTGCTTGAGTACTAGCGCTGACTATCTCTGCGGTCCTCGAGCGCTTGCTTGAGGGCTTCGATGTCTTCGCTGGTGCGCTTGGATTTGCGCCACAGCACCAGGACAAAGATGAACAAAACCAGCCAAATGCCAATGTAGGCGGCCAGCACGTAGGGGGCGGCGGGAAGTACGGTCGAGTAGACCTCGGACAAGATGGGATCCATGGCTAGTCCTCCAAAGATGTGGAATGGGCGGAGTTGGCGGTCGCGGACGCCGAGTCAAGGGCTGCGGCCGTCGAGTCGGAAGGCGCGGCGGGAGCTGCGGGCGAGGCGTCGGCTGCAGCGGGGGCGACGGAGCCGGCGGCGGTACGCAGGCGCGCCAGGGCATCGTCCGCGGCAACGCGGGTAGAGCGGGCGTCCATTTCTTCCAGCTGCTCTTTAAGCTCGTCCACCACAAGCGCATCCGTATGGACGCGCAACGCGTAGCGGTACAGGGCGAACCCGATCATGAGCATGCCAAACAGGCCCAGCAAAAACGGAATGAGCATCATGGGCGGCAGGCCGCTGTCCGTGCGGAACACCACGGGGTGAATCGACGAGGGCACCATGCGCGTGATGAGGAACGAGATGGGCGCATCGATGAACGCCACAATGCCAAAGACCGCGCAGAAGCGGGCGCGGCGCTCCGGGTCCTCGATGGCGTTGCGCAGGATAAAGTAGCCAATGACCAGCAGCATCAAGATGAAGTACGTAGTAAGGCGCGGCTCCCACACCCACCACACGCCCCACTCAAAGCGGGTCCACAGATCGCCGGAAACCATGGTGGCGATGATGAACACCAACGTGACCTGCGCCGCGGTCTGCGAACGAAGGTCGTATTTGCGGTCCTTGGTCATCAAGAACCTCACGCCGTAGTACGCCACAAAGAACATGATCGCGAACGACGCGATCGCCACCGGCACGTGCAAATAGAAGATCTTTTGGCTCAGCAACAGCTTGGTGGTGACAACCTGCCCCGCGATCACGGTGGGCTCGGACAGAACCGCGCCCTGCACCAGCGGCGCCAGGGTAAAGGTCCATGCGACGTCGGCCGCGGTGAGCAGCGCACCAAGTATCAGCAGTATTGGAACGAGCCTATCTGCCTTTGATTGCAACGTTCTCTCCCCTCTCACGTATCTCTCCCCTCTCATATATATAAGAACGTTCCCTATGGTAGCCGATTCGTCCTGCGTTGCGATACCGAAACGTGTCGAGCGTTTCGAAGACCCGCTTTGCAGGCGGCATGCCGGGGTGCGGTCGCGCCGGGTTGCACCCGCACGTCAATCCCGGTTCGCAAGAGCGCTTAAAAGGCTAATGTTGCTACAATATCCCTAATTGCACGCTGCTTTTACTTGCCTTGAGCTTGCCACATTTAGGAGTACCGTATGAAGCAATTCACCCACATCCGCCTCCTTGCGACCGCCGCGCTCGCCCTGAGCATTGGCCTGGTGCCGCTCTCCGCGCGAGCGGACAACGGGGGCGCCGGCGCGGCAGCCGCAGCCTCCTCAACCGCTGTCTCCGCCGCCGCAGGCCAGGCCTCCACCTCGCCCGAGACCGACGGTGTCATCGTTACGCTGACAAACAAGGCGGAGCGCGAGCTGCAGTCCCTGGACGACGGGCGCGCAAACTGCGACATCTCCATGCTCGGCTCCTCGTCCACATTCCAAGAGCTTGACCAGGCGGGCTTGGACGTGACCCAGCAGATCACCACTGCCGACGGCGACATCGCCCTTGAGGTGCAGCCGGAGCAGGGAGTCTCTGACCAGGAGGCACTTGAAGACGCCCTTGAGCTGGACAGCGTTGAATCCGCCCAGCTCAACTACGTGTACAACCTCATCGAGCCCGTGATCGACGAGCCGCTGGCCTCTGCCGCAAGCACCGACGCCGCCCGCGCCGCGACGTCCGCCGGCGAGGTGTCCACCTTGGCCGTCGACCAAATGCCCAACGATCCCTGGGCCAAGAACTCTAATCCGGACGAGGACCCCAACCAGTACTACCTGTACTCGTCCCACTTTGTCGAGGCGTGGAACATGGCCAAGGCGGACGCCGATGTCACCGTCGCCGTGCTGGACTCCGGCGTGATGCTGAACCATGACGACCTCAAGGCGAACGTCCTCACCTCGCTTGCATGGGACTCTTACTACAACAAGGCCCTTACCGGTGACGGCGACAACGTGGGCCACGGCACGCACGTCGCGGGCATCATCGCCGCGACCGCCAACAACTCCATCGGCATCGCCGGCGGCTCGTACAACGCGAAAATCCTGCCCGTCAAGGTCTTTAGCGACGACGCCTCGCCCAAGTCCAACACCACCGCGATCATCTCCGCGTACCAGTACATCATGACGCTGGTGAGCTCCGGCGCCGTTGACAACCTGCACGTTATCAATATGAGCCTGGGCTACTACGGCAGCGACATCAACGACCGCCTGCTTGAGGAAACCATCCGCACCGCCCGCAACGACTACCGCATCGCCACCGTGTGCGCCGCCGGCAACGGCAACAAGGTCGACACCGCCTATACCGAGAACATCTACCCCGCGGACTTTGAGGAGTGCATCGCCGTTACGGCCCTCACCCCCACCGGTTCAAACGTGGCGTTCTCAGACTACAACAAGGCTAAGGACATCTCCGCACCCGGCGCATCCATCTGGTCTACCTACCTGCGCGACACCACCATCGGCAACGTCAAGTACGGCAAGTACAACCGCATGACCGGCACGTCCATGGCGTCGCCCATGGTCTCTGCCGCCGCCGCGCTGATGTTTGCCCAAAACCCGGACGCCACCGTTGACCAGGTATGCCAGGCCCTCTACGCCACCGCCGAGCCCGTGGTGGACGCCGAAAACGACCGAAGCGAACTGAGCGGTAGCCACGGCGCCCTCAACGTCGCGGCCGCCCTGGTCGAGCTGCAAAATATCATAGACGCCGCCCAGTTCCCCGACGTCAAGCCGGGCGACTGGTTCTATGACGCCGTGCTCGACATCACCCGCCGCGGCATCATGAACGGCTACGACGACGGCACCGGCACCTTTGGTCCCAACAACGACCTCCTGCGCGAGCAGGCCGCCGCCGTGTTCTACAACTACCTGGGCAAGAGCGACACCTCTGCACCACGCGCCCCTCACAAAGACGTCCTGGACGACTGGTACACCGTCGGCGTCAACTGGGCATATGACAAGGGTTACATCAACGGTTTCTCGGACGAGGTCTTTGGCGTTGGCCAGCCCCTTACGCGCGAGCAACTGTGCTGCATCTTCGCCAACATCCTCGCTTCTGAGGACGAGGTGGAAAACGTCGACATGACCAAGTTTGAAGCCATGCCCGATGCGGACAAGACCAGCTCGTGGGCGCGCAAGTCCGTCGCCTGGTGTATCAACAAAGAGCTTATCAACGGCGTCGACGTCGATGGCGGGCGCCAGATCCAACCCGACGTCAACTGCTCGCGCGGCATGATGGCCGCCCTGCTCTCGAGCGCGATCAAGTTTGGCCTGATCTAGCACGCACTTCGGGCCCCGCGCCCGGATCTCGGTTCAAGCCGCGCGTTCAAGCCACGCGGAACATAGCTTCACGTAAGAAGGAGGGGCCTTGCACCCCTCCTTCTCTGCTATTCGCCCCTTCTCGCGTCCGCGTGCACTCCCAGTATGGGCTCATCGTCGGCCGCACGCGGGCCACTGCTGAAAACGGGCTCCAGTTGGACTTGGCGTTCTGCTGAAAACGGGCTCCAGTTTACCTCCGACGCTAAAAATGACCTCCAGTTGAACTTGGCGCCGCCGGGGGCCTGGTGCTCCGGGCTCCTATCCAGCGCTTTTTCTCACGACCCCTCGGGGCCTTCCGAACCCAAGTCCAACTGGACCGCATTTTCAGCATCGTCAAGTCCAACTGGACCCAAAAAGTAGATGACGGATGCAAACGGAGCCTGTTTTCAGCAGAGACCCCAAGTCAAACCGGAGGCCAAAAACAGCGCGCGGGCAAAACCGCAGACGGGACCGCGCCAAAACGCAAGTAAAACCACGCGGCAAGCCCCACCAAGCCGCACGGACCCGGCCACCGCCCTTAAAAAACCGGGCAACCCCCAGCGCAACTCGCAGCACTCGCGCCCCTACCAGCGCTTGATAGATTCCTGTAATACTTTTGAAAGACAGCGTTCCACTTTTCTTCTTCCGGCCCCCTACCCACCCACTTGCATGCGCTACGGTATGTGCATGGATATTTGTGTAAGCGACATAACGAAACTTGAATGCCTTCGCGCCCTCGCCGCGCCAGGAGCAGCCGGGTCTGTCCAATCAAAGGAGACTCAGCTGTCCATACCCGCTGGCAACACGTACGGACCCACGGCAATCAAGCGAATCAAGAGCTGCGGTGCCACATCGCCCCGCCTGCATATCGTTCTTCCAAAGGATGCAAAGCGGCCGCATATCAAAAACATCGTGTTCCATCGATACGTCGAACCCAAAGGGGTTGAGCAATTCATCGATTTCGGCGCGGGCGTTGCAGGGCTTTCCATAGAGCACTTTTACGTCTCCATATGCAGCAGGCTTACGTTCATCCAACGATTGCAGTTGGGATTTGAACTTTGCGGCTGGTACGCCATTGTTCCAAATCCAGAATATGAGGACGAGGTACAGCAGGGAAAAACGGCCTTCAAGACCGTCGCAGCACCTAGATCTCCGCTGACCACGGTCGAAAAGCTCACCAACTTTGCCCAGGCAAACCGTCACATCCGCGGGGCGGGCATCGTGCTCAAGGCACTCCGGTACGTCGCTGACAACGCCCGATCTCCCGAGGAGGCAAAGATGGCAATCGTCATGCGCCTCCCCTATCGCTTGGGAGGATACAATCGAGGCCCCCTACACATGGATTACCTTGTAGACGGAACAAGCGGCCTGCGCCGTTGCGACGTGTACCTTGAGATTGGAAAAGTAGACGTTGAATATGGCAGCACGCTCCACCACGCCTCCGCAAAAGCGATGCAGGAAGACTCCCGACGAACCAACGAGCTCGAGGCCCTTGGCGTCAGCGTGGTCAACATCACAAGCAAAGAGCTGAGAGACCCCAAGCTCTTCCATATCGCGATGATGCGCTTGGCACGGATCCAAGGGCGCCCCATTCATATCCAAATCGATGATTTCGAAGCGCGCCGGACCAGCCTGTGGAACGCCCTCTTCCCTAAGCCTCCGGCAGCCAAAGCGGCGGACGAGAACTCTACGGACGAGAACTCTACGGACGAGAAGCCCTCTAATGAGAGTGCGGACGCCTCGGAAACAGAAGAGGCCCGGGACGAGAAGCGCTAGAAAAAACGGCGCCGCCCGAAAGGGACAACGCCGTATCAAACCAAGCACAACAGAGCGCCAACCGTACCAACAGTCCTCGCGCCCGCACGCCCGCAGCACCCGCAATGCCCTTACGCGTCCAACGCGAACTCGTACAGGCCCCAAGCCGCCGCGATCATGATCACGTCGTACGCCGCGGCCATGCCGCACGAGCTCCAAAACGTCCCAAACGTGCCCTCGACCCCCATAAACGCCACGGTAGTCGCAGAGACACACGCATAGAGCAACGGAAATGCCACGGGAATGAACAGAATCGCCAGCAGCACGTCGCGCCCGCGCGTATCGATGGTCATGGTCGAGAGCAGCGTACCCACGCCGGCCACGCCCACCGTGCCCACCAGCAGCGGCAGCACAATCATGGGCGTGCTCGCCGCCAGCTGCGCACCGGACAAGAAGAACAAGAAGAACAGCGGGATTACCACAACCTCGACCGCGATCAAAAACAGCAGGTTGCTGGTCGCCTTGGCCAGAAACACCACCGCACGGTCCACGGGCGCCAGCAAAATGCCCTCCAGGCAGCCCGATTCCGTCTCATGGCTAAAGCTGCGATTCAGCCCCAGCAAGCTGGTGAAGATGATGAGCGCCCACAGCAGCCCGCCCGCGAACGAGACCACCTGCAGCTTATCGCCCACCTGCGCCAGCGCCGCGCCGTAGATGGTCAATACCAGCAGCGCGTAGACCACCATGGACGTAAGCATCTCGCGCGTGCGCAGTTCCTGCCTCACGTCTTTCATGAGCAGGGCCTTGTATTGGACAAACTTGCTTTGCGCCTGCTTTTTCTGGACGAGTTTTTTCTGCACGCGCGCCATCACGCCACCCCCACGCCAACAGTCGCCAGATACAGGTCGCGAAACGCCGCGGCATCGACCTGCGCGCGCTCGGCACACACCACCACCTGACCGCGGGCCAAGATGAGCGCATGGGTGCACATCTGGTAGCCCTTCTGCAGGTCATGGCTCACCATCACAAAGGTGCGCCCGTCGCGAACGCGGTCGATAAGCTGGTCAAACAGCTCGGCCGCATGCGGGTCCAAGCCAGAATAGGGCTCGTCCAACAACACCACATCCGGGTCATTTACCAGAGCGCGAGCAATCGACAAGCGCTGCTGCATGCCGCGCGAATACGTGCGCACGGGGTCGTTGCGACGGTGATCCAGCTCAACCAACCGCAGCAGCTCGTCAATGCGCGAGCGATCCGGCCCACCCGGATACAGCGAACTAAAGAACTCCAGGTTCTCGCGCGCCGTCAGGTCGCCGTACAGCATGGACTTGTGCGAAATCAGCCCCACGCGCGAGCGCAGCGCATCCGGCTCCTCCAGCGCGTCAACCCCCAGCATGGCCAGCGACCCGCGCGTGGGCCGGGAGAGCAGCGCCAGCATGCGCAGCAGCGTGGTCTTGCCCGCGCCGTTGGGCCCAAAGATTGACAAAAACGACCCCGCGGGCAGCTGCAAATCCACGCCGTCCAACCCGCGGCGCGACCCAAACTGCTTTACCAGCCCGCGCGCATCGATCGCCAGCTCGCCGCCACCGGAAGCCCCCAAAGCCCCAGCGCCAGCCACGGCACCAGGCACGGCGCTAGCCACGGCGCTTCGCCCCCTTCGCCTTTTTGGACGAGGACCGGCCGCGGCCCGCCTTGCCCGCCGCGCGCCCGGCACCCTCAGCGGCAGCGCGTTCATCCGCAGCCAGCAGCGGCGTGGCACGGCGCGGGGCGAACGCCAGGATAATGCCCACGATAGAGATGCCGGCGCCAATCCAGTTGAGCATGATCAACGGGTTGATCTTCACGTTGATGGAAAGCGTGCCGTCCGCGTTAAGGCCCTGGAACGCCACAAACAGGTCTTCCAGCGGAAAGCTCAGCACGCCGGCGTGCAGGGTCTGCTGGCCGGAGTTGGTGGCGCTCACCTCCATGGAGGGCGCAAGCGTGCCCAGCTCGCGGCCGGTCGCGGCATCGGTCACAGAGAGCTGTACTTCCTTAAACATGTCGGACGCGGAATCCGTGTACTCGCGCGTGCCCGTCACGGTGAGCACGTAGGAGCCCACCTGGCCGCCCTGGCCCTGGTCCGCGGACAGATTAAGCGTCTGCTCCTGCACGTACATGGAAGATCCCACCAGGCCAACCAACACAACCGCGACGCCAAGATGGGTCAGGTACCCGCCAGCCTGCGCAGGCGAGTGGCGGAACAGCTGGGCCAGCGCCACAACAGGGTTCTCGCCCTTGTTGCGCATGCGGGCGGAGACGCCACGAACAAGCAGGTAAGCGCTACTGGTAAGCAGCAGCGACGCCGTGGCAAACGCGAGCATGGTCAGGGCGAAGTAGTACACCTTGGGACCCTGCTCGGTCAGCACGGTGGCGGCAGCACCGCCCGCGGTGACGATGGCATTGTACTCAGGGACAAACTTGGTGACGAACAAGAACATCAGCCCCGCAAACACCCCCGCGCCCGCGATTGCAGGCACGCGCATGTTGCGAGCGAAGGCGGCGCCATCGGTCTTGCGCCAGCCAAGCATGGGGCACACGGCCATAAGCAGGCAGAACAGCGTTCCCACCGGACGGGCGACCGCGTTGAAGGCGCCCGCCGCGATCACGCTGCCGCCCAGGGGCATCCACGTGGGCAGCGCGCTGGAGACCGTAAGGTAGGCCACCAGCACGGCGGATACGCACATCACCAGGTTGGTGATGTAGTACGAGCCGTTCTTGGAGAGCAGCGACTCGATCTCATCGTCCTCCACAATCTGGCCGTGGCGATAGAGGATGCCGATAAGGAACGCCATGCCCGCCGCAACCATGATGGCGAGGAAGAAATACGTGGAGACGGGGTCCTCCGCAAAGGCGTGGACGGACTGCACAAGACCGGAACGAGTGATGAAGGTGCCCAGAACAACAAAGATGAACGTGATGGTGGCGCTGAACATGCTCCAGCGCTTGAAGCAGCCGCGCTTGCGGTACAGGGTGAAGCTGTGGATCATGGCCACGCCGGTGAGCCAGCTCATGAGGCTCGCGTTCTCCACGGCGTCCCACGCCCAGAAGCCGCCCCAACCCAGCACCACGTAGGCCCACACGGCGCCCAGCGCCATGCCAATGGTGAGGAAGATGAAGCTGAACACGGCGATGCGGTCGCACAGCTCGACCCAGCGGGCGGACATGTCGCCGCAAATAAGGGCCGCCATGGCGTAGGCGAACGGCAGGGTCATGCCGGCGTAGCCTATAAAGGTCGCGGGCGGATGCAAGATCATGGCCCAATGCATCAACAGCGGGTTCATGCCGCCAATGGTGCCGGCAAGGGTGCCGTCGGCGTTGAGGAACTCCGGCGCGGTCGCCATGAAGGGATTGTTGGAATCGGAGAACACCAGGGTCGCCGCGAACAGCGCCACGATGATCTGCGCCACGCCCAGGGCGGCGTTGGAGAGGTCGTCCGTCACGCGCATGCGACGCCATGCGACCACGCTGGTAAAGACGGAGATGAGCCAGGTCCACAGCAGAAGCGATCCCTGGCGACCCGCCCACACGGCGGATACCTCGTACAGGGGCTTGAGCGCGCTATCCGTATTGGGATAGTTGCTCACCACGTACGCCAGGCTAAAGTTGCTGGTCACAAAGCACACCAAGATGATGACGATGCACAGCGTGAGGGCGATGGTGGTGCCAAACACCATAAGGTAGCCGGCGTTGATCAGCGACTCGCGGCGGCCGCTCTCAAGCCCGCGAGCCTTGGTGGCGCCAATCAGCACCGCAGCGCTTAGCAGCGACAGCACCATCGCAAAGACTTGCAGCCCGTTACCAAGGGTTGGAATCATACGCGTATCTCCTTTGGGATTGATAATACGTTGGCGTGCACACTAGCGTGCACGCAGATGCGCCCCGCTCGCACACGCGACACGGGGCGCCAAAACGGTATGGGATGGCGTTACGCCTTAATGGACGAGTCGATGGACGGCTGCTCGGTCGCAACAAAGACGCCGTCGGAATCCAGGTGACCGGAGATCACCAGGGCGGTGCCGTCGGTGATGGCCTCGTCCAGGCCGCCGTCGTACACAACCTTTAGGGTCTCGCCCTGAGACTCGATGGTGAAACGGAAGTCCGCCTGAGCGTCGTTGATCTCGCCCTTGACGTAGCCGCACACCTTGGTGTCCTTGAACATCATGGAATCCTGCTGGTCAAGCAGTCCCTTGACGGTCAACGAGCCCTCGGCGCTCTCGTACTTGGACGGGCACTTGGTCACCATCTCGGACGCCTCGAGGGTCTTGCCGTCCACGGTGCCGGTGCAGATAGCCACCACGCCGGTGCCAAAGGTCGCGGGCAGGGCGCCGTTGTATTGAACGGTAAGCGCCTGCTCGGAATCGGCCGCGTCAACGCCCTCGGGCGCGATCTTGAACACCGCGGTGGAGCCCTCGCTGGTTAGCGAGTCGGCCACCACGGCGCCGGAGACCTGGACCTTCTTGCCGTCATAGTTGCCGCCCAGCACGTCGGCGATAGAAAGCGAGCTGGCAGAGCCACCCGACCCGGCGATCGCAACGATCACCAGCATGGCAATGACCACAATGCCGCCAACCACCACAAGGCGACGCTTTGCAGACTTGTTCATATTGTCTCTCCACATGCAGTTATCTGGCAGTATATGCAATGTCTCAGTATACAATGAGCGCTGCAAGTCACGTTATCACACGCTCGTGATTCACGGTCACGGGCATAGCTTAGCCACAGGCTGGAGACACATATGCTGCTCGCTATCGACATGGGAAACACGCAGACCGCCCTTGGCCTTTTTGACCAAGACCAGCTGCTCCAATCTTGGCGCATGCCCACGGACCGCACCTTTACTAAGGACGAGATCCTGGTCCGCTTGCTGGGCTACTTCCAGATGAGCGGCCTCGCGCTTTCTTGCGTGGACACCATCTGCTTTGCCGGCGTGGTTCCGCAGCTCACGCGCGAGTGGCGCTCCGTGGCCACCCAGCTGGGCGTTCGCATGATCCAGGTTGGCCCGGACACGCAGATGGTCACCAAGGTAGACGCCCCCAACCCCGCAGAGGTGGGCGCCGACCGCATCGCCAACGCCGTGGCGGCTGAGGCCCTCTACGGCGCGCCCGCTATTGTGGTGGACTTTGGCACCGCCACCAACGTGGACGTGGTTGACCCGCGCGGCTACTACATCGGCGGCGCCATCGCCCCCGGCATCCGCATCTCCATGGACGCCCTCACCGCGCGCGCCGCCAAGCTCTCAAGCATCTCACTCGAGGCCCCGCAGCACACCATTGGCCGCAACACCGCGGAGGCGGTTCGCAGCGGCACCGTGGTAGGAGCCGCCGCCATGGCAGAAGGCCTAGTCGCGCGTATCAAAGATGAGCTGGGCGAGCCGGGTGCCCACGTTATCGCCACCGGGGGCCTCGCCGGGCTGGTCGCGGCCTGCACCAACGTGTTCGACGTGATCGACCAGCAGCTCACGCTCAAGGGCATCTGCGAGATCTGCCGCAGGCTGCAGGCATAGCCCTCCCTTGCGCAGTTCTTGAGGATAATTGCATCAATTCTGAGTTTTCCTTTGTACACCAGAATGGTGGGTTAGCCATTGCCTGCGGAAATGGCATCCAAAAATCCTGGCTACTCGCCTAAATCTAAAATCGATGCAATTATCCGTAAGAACCGCATGCGCCCCCCCATCTACCACGCATCCAGCAAGGCATATCAGCATGAAAAGGCCCAGTGCGGTGCTCATTTCCGCCCGGGGCTCGACCATTTCAAGGTTATTCTGCACAGGCCTGGCGCAAGCATGAACCCAAAAATCGAAGGCATCGATAACGTGGACCAGAAGCCAATCCCCGGTACACGGCGAATAAGCGTCGAGCTGGGCGAGCAGTACATCAAAGACTGCCTCATCGAATATGGGGAGCTAAGCACGCAGCAACTGCAGGATCTCACCGGCATGAACGTCAACCAAGTGCGCAACCGCATTCGAAACCTCATCGATATGGGCGAGGTACTGCCCACGGCATCGGCGAGCAGCAGAAACAGAAAGTACAAGATCGCCGGCTAAAAAACCGCAGGAGCGCTTTCACGCTGCACCCACCGGGTCTCCAGCCCGCACAGCCGCCAGCCCACAGCTTGAAGCGGCGGCTCACATTCGGATTTTGGTACCCATATCATTCGGATTCTGGTATGGCAATCATTCGGATTTTGGTAGGCCAAACATTCGGATTCTGGAATGTTGGTATATCTACCTTGTATAATGTTCGGCAAAGCACGGACGCGAAAGGCAGCGCATGGCCACTTCTCAAACGCATCGGACAACATGCCCCGCAGCATATCAACCCCGAATTGTCGACGCCCAAATAGAGGCCTATCTCAACCTGTTTGGAGCCGTTGAGGTGTCGGGCACCAAATGGTGCGGCAAAACATGGTCGTCCCTAGCCCATGGCTCGTCAGTGCTCTACGTGGATCGCGGGTCAAACCTGCAGATCGCCTCTGCCGACCCGTCCTATGTGCTCGCCGGCGACCGCCCCCACGTCATCGATGAATGGCAGCGTGTGCCCGTAATCTGGGACACCGTGCGCCATGCGGTCGATGACCTTGGCGGAGAAAAGGGCGCTTGGATTCTCACGGGTTCATCAACCCCGCGCAACATGTCAAAAGCACACAGCGGTGCGGGGCGCATCGGTCGCGTTCGCATGCATCCCATGACGCTTGCAGAAACCGGCGAATCCAACGCAAAGGTCAGTTTGGCAGGCCTGTTCGAGGACGAGTTCACGCCGTGCGCGTGTGACTCCGGCATTGAGGACCTTGCTCGCGTGGCCGTTCGCGGAGGCTGGCCAGAAGAACGTCTGCAGACCGCGGCCAATGCGCAGATAGTTGTTCGCGAATACCTGGAATCCGTATTCACGCAAAGTGTTCCCCAGCTTGGCGGCAATGAGGAGCTCACGCGCCGCGCCGCCGCCTCCATCGCGCGCAATGTAGGACAATCAACCAAAGTGGACACGCTTGTCCGCGACGTTTACGCATATGAATCCGAGGACATGGCAACGGAAGGCGATCGTAAGGCGGTGTCCCAATGCGTCGACGTCCTCCGCAGCACGTACCTTATCGATGAGGTCCCCGGCTGGGTGCCGGCGTCGCGCTCCCCCAAGCGCATGCGCGTCAAACCCAAGCGCTACTTTGCCGACCCCTCGCTCGCCGCGGCACTGCTGGGCCTCTCTCCGGACGCGCTGCTGCAAGACTGGCAAACGTTTGGCCTGGTCTTCGAGAATCTTGTCATGCGCGACTTGGACGTCTACGCACGCGCGCTTGACTACGCGGCCTCAAACCCCGTGCGCTATTACCATGATGATTCCGGCCTCGAAGCCGATGCGATTGTAGAGCGCGCAGATGGACGATGGGCCGCGTTCGAAATCAAGGTGAGTCTTGAAAAGGCGGATCAAGCAGCCGCCAACCTCATAAGGCTGTCCAACAAAGTTTGCGGCAATGATAAGTCGCAGGTACGCAAGCCATCGTTCCTCGCAGTGATTACGGGCATGGGCGAGGTGGCTTATCGCCGCAGTGACGGCGTCTACGTCATCCCCATCCGCGCACTAGGCGCATAGCCCAACGCTACACGGCTCGAATGATCACGGCCTCGCAGGGCAGCTCCTTCTCGGAGCCGTCGGCCGCCGTCACGCACGCGCGACCCCAAATATCCAGGCCGGAGAACGCGCCGATCGCCATGGGCAGCCCGTTGGGAGACAGCGCGGCAACCTGGTGGCCCAGCAGCGGCACCATGTCAAAGTAGTCGGAAAGCACAGGAGCCATGGGACCGGGGCTGGGGCGGGTCGCCAGCATCTGCGCCCACTGGTCCACCTTGGCTTCAACGGCGGCGGCAAGGGCGCGGCGCAACTCCTCGCGCGCGGGCAACGCAGCACCGCAACGCGCAGCCGCCCCCTCGAGCACGGGCATGTCGACCGTCACGGTCACGCTCGCAGCCGGCCCGTTTTCGCCCGCATGGGCATGCACGCCCACCTTTCCCATAAACAGGTCAAAGTCAAAGGACGAGGTATCCGCACTCATGGCCTCGCGCGGCTTGGCGCCACCCGGCACCGCGGGATGCTCGCGGCGCGCCACCAGGTCCGCAGGCCAGCCAATGCCCACCTGCTCGCCCAGGCCCAGCTGGCGCAGACACTCGACCACACCCATGGCGCACACCTGCGGCAGGGCGATAAACTCCATCATCTTCACCTTGGGCGTAAGCTCAAGCTCGCAGCACAGCTGGTCGACCTCGGCCACAGCACACCAACCTTTCCGGAGGGCTATCCCCGTCCAACAAATCAGGGCGACCCGAACCCGTCGAGCCGCCCTGCATCAACACATCGAGCCGGCGTCCGCAACGGCGCCCGAGGCGCCACGGCACCCGCGCCGCCCGCGCCGCCACGTCACCCGCAGCAGCACCCGCGACGCCTACAACGATCCCAGCTCGCCCACCACGTGGCCAACGCGGTCCTCGGGCTCCTTCACGTCCACGCCCTCGTAGCGGAAGAAGCGCGCAGGGTCATGCATAAGGTCCTCGAGCGGCACCAGCACAAAGTCGCGCTCGCCAAGGTACGGGTGGGGCAGACGCAGCTTGTCGCCGCCGTGCACCTCGCCGTCCATCCACAGCAGGTCCAAATCGATGATGCGTGGACCGTTGGGGCGGGCGCTCTTGGTACGGTTGCGTCCCATGGTGTTCTCGATCTTCATCAGCTCGTCCAGCAAGATCAGCGGGGCCAGCTCGGTCTTGATCTCAATCACCGCGTTGGCGAACGGGTCCTGGCGGTTCTCGTAGGCAGGCTCGCTCTCGTAAATGCGCGAGCAGCTGCTAACGCAGGTCATGGGGATCTCCGCGATCAGAGCCTTGGCTGCGCGAATGTTCTCCGCGCGCTTGCCCAGGTTGGAACCCAGGGCCACAAAGGCACGACGGGGCTGCGGTCGGGCGATGGCCCAAAAGCCGTTCAGGAACTGCGAGAAGCCGCGCACGTCATGCACGCGGACAATGTTGGCGCCTAGCTGGATGGCGCCCAGGCACACGCCGTAGGTAGCGGCGTCGCGCTCGTGCACGTCGCCCACGCCGGAGACCGCGCCAACAAAGCGCTTGCGGCTCACGGCGCACAGCAACGGATAGCCCAGCGAGGCCAGCTTGGCGGTCTCGCGCTGGATAACAATGTCCTCGTTCGCGTCCTTGCCAAAACCCGCGCCGGGGTCGATGCAGATGCGCTCGCGGGCCACGCCGGCGTGAACCAGCGCGCGGGCCTGGTCAGAAAGGAAGCCCATAACGCGGCGCATAATGGGCGCGGAATCCGGCAGGGTGAAGCGGCGCAGCTGCGAGGTCGACCCCGTGGCGGCATCGCGGCGGGCGCTGCGGGCCATGATGGCGGCGAGCTCGTCGTTAGCGGGCACGGCGCGGGCCTCTTCCTCGGCGGCCTTGGCAGCGGCTTCGGCCTCGGCGGCCTTCTTCTCAGCCTCGGCGGCCGCCAGCGCGGCGGCCTTGGCAGCAGCCTCCTGCTCGGCGGCCTCGCTGCCATTGGGCAAGTCGCCAAACGGAAGCTGTGGTTGCACCAAGCCGCCCAGCTTCAAGCCGGGACGACGCCCCTTCGCGGCCTTAGCCGCCTTTGCCGCGGCCTCAGCCTCAGCAGCGGCAGCGGCGGCGCGGGCCTTCTCGGCCACAAACGCGGCGGCGCTGGTGTCCAGCTGCACCGCGGTATGCCTCTTGGGAGCCTCCTCCGTGGGCTCGCCCGCGTGCATGATGATCACGCCGCAGTTGCTGCCCTTAACAAACTCCACCATCTTGGGATCGGTAAAACCGGTGACGTCGTTCACAATCGAGGCGCCCACGCGCACCGCGGCCTTGGCCACGTCCACGTGACGCGTGTCGATCGATACGATGGCGCCCTTCTGCGCCAGCGCGCGCACCACCGGCAGCACGCGACGAGCCTCCTCGTCCGCACTCACCGGAGTAAAGCCCGGACGCGTGGACTCCCCACCGACATCGATGATGTCGGCACCCTCGTCCAGCATCTGCAGGCCGTATGCAATGGCGGCGTCGGCGTCAAAGTGCTCGCCGCCGTCGCTAAAACTATCGGGCGTGACGTTGAGAACACCCATGATGCGGGGTCGGTCGAACTTGAGCTCGAACTTACCGCAACGCCATGTCTTCGAATCGTTTGCCATGAGTACCCTTTCGTGCGCGTACAGCTCCCCCTATTGTATCCAGACTGAGCGGGTTTGGCGGCACATGTCTGTGGGGTGCACCAGTAATGCACGGGCGGTTCGCGTGGGGTGGGTTTTGGACGAGTATTTGGACGAGGGAGGACTCCGCACGGCCGGGGCCCCACCGGTCTTATCACGGGATGCGTTCGGCCCTGGCGGGCCTCAGAGCATCCCTTAGATAAGCCGGTGGGTGCCCCGGCCTGCTGCAAGCTCTTCTTGGTCAAAGCGCGCGAAAGCCCACCGCCCATGCAACGGGGCCGGCACCTGCAGCGGCACCAGCCCCGTGTGGCGGTCAATTGTTTAGCGGCCAATTGGCATCCCAATCGGTCTGGCCAGTCCGCCCGACCGAGCCGACCCACTCGCCGGCATGGCCCTCCTGGCCTGCGGCTCTTACGCGTACATCAGGTTGATGAAGCGCATGAGGACCGTCGCCACCTCCGCGCGGGCGGCGCCGTCGGCGGGGTTGAGCTCGCCGGTCACGTCGTCGCCGGTGAACAGGCCGCTCGCGACCGCCCAGGACATGGCGTCCTCGGCGTAGGAGCTGACCTCGCCGGCGTCCGGGAAGTCGATCTCGGCGCGCTTGGAGACGTCCATGCCCAAGTGGTCGGCGTAGCGCATGAGGAACACGGCCACCTGCTCGCGGGTGACGGCCGACTCCCCCTGGAACTCCTTCGTGCCGTCGGGCATGTCGACGCCGGAGAGGATCCCCTCCTCGAGCGCCCACGCGGCCGCGTCGGCGTAGAAGGCGCTGTCCGGGACGTCGGGCAGCGACGCATCGGACGCGGCCTCGGGGTTGGACTCGAGGTTGTGGAGCATCGCCACGAACATGCCGCGGGAGGTCTTCCCGTAGCCCTGGAACTGCTTCGTGCCGTCGGGCATGTCCACGCCGTTGACGATGCCGCGCGCGGTCGCGAAGTCGACGACGTCGCCCGCGAACCAGTCGGTCTCCTTCACGTCGGGCATCTCCTTGGCGTTGTCGACCACCTTGATGGTGACATCTCCCGTAGCCTCGAAGACGACGTTGCCGTCGTCGTCCACGGCGCACTTGGGGATGACAGTCTCGTTGCCCTCGGCGTCCACCGCGAACACGACGACGCCGTAGTTCGGCTCGTCGCCCTCGTCCTTGGCGACCGGCACCGTCACCTGGACGGGCTTGTCGGCGGTGACGGAAGAGGGGGCCTTCACCTCGACCGCGGGGGCCTTGTCGACGTCCGACCCGGGCTCGGCGGCGGCGAGCGGCAGCTCCACCTTGCCGGACTCGGCGTCCTTCTTGGAGACCGTCACCTCGGTGGAGGTGACGTTGCCGTCCTCGTCCTTCTTCACCACGGACTCGGTGCCGGTGGCCGTCTCGTGGGTGATGGTCTGCGAGCCGTCGGGCTTGGTCACGGTCGTGGTGGTGGAGCCGTCGGGGTTCTTCTCGACCTCGGTCTTGTCGGACGGGGTCGTGGTGCCGCCACCCGAGGGCGGGACGTACTCCTTCTCTACGCCATACTTGCCGTCACCAAGGTCAACTGGCCTGTATCCCTCCGCGCAATACTTCTCGTCAACCGGAACATTAAAAGTTCCGCCAGACACTTCAACTGTATTTATCTGGTCGTTTTCATCAGCGAAGGAGGCCAGTTCGCCCTTCACCTCGACGTTGCTACCGTCAAATATCTTGACTACGTTCCCGCCTTGCCTCCCGTAGGAAGAGAACAATATCGCCGACTGGGTCGACGCTCCCGTTGCCGAAGCAATGATGTTCGCATCCTTTACGGAAACATTAATGTCACCATCTTCGAAGACCACAGTTCCGAAGCTGTTTTGTCCCGCTGGATGGGGATTGACGCTTTCGAGCGTCGCTCCCCCAGAGACCTCCACTCTTGAGCCTTTGCTTCCCGCGGAACTATCTACGCCCTTGAAATAGAGCGCCGCATAGCCGTAAAGCCTGCTTTTTCCGTCAATCGTCATCTCCACGGGATTGAACGACATAAACGCGTAGCCAGCATCTCCAGTGGTTAGAGCCGATTCATTAGTTATGTGAATAGAAGTTAAATCAGGATGATTGCCCCCTATTACCAGCGCGCTGGTATTGCCCGTTCCCGTTTCTCGAATAACCGCCTTGTTAAACGTTACGTCAAGATATCCGCCCCTGGTATCAACGCAGCGCCCGCCATTAACCTTGTTGACAATCACGATATCCTTGAAGACCACCTTTTTGGTCTCTTCAGCGGAACCTCCGCCAGCAACCCTGATGCCCCTTGCAAACGCACCGCAATCGACTGTGAGCCCTGCGCCGTCGAGGGTAATCGCCTTATCGATATTGAGTCCGTACCGGCTATCATCCGCATACGCCGTAGATAGGGTGACGCCCTTAGTCAGCTTTACCGTCTGGCCATCTTGGGCGGCATCCACTGCGGCGGCAAGAGAGGGATAGCCCTCAATCACGTTACCGGAAGCATCAAGAATCTGAGCCTCGAGAACCGACTCATCGTCCATAGCGCCCGCTATGAGCGAGTCGGGCTGGACCGTTCCGTTTTGAGCCTGCCAATAATTGGAAACCCCGCCCGCGGTATTGAGGGCATTGGCCAGTTCCGTCCTGGTAAGCTCCTGCTTTGTGCCGGGATCCTTTCCATCGGCAGCAGCAAGGTAAATCTCGCCCCCTTGCCTGTAGTAGCAGCTCTGGTTCATTGAGCCGGTTGCCCCAGAGAACCAATAGCCGCTTTTGCCAATCTGGTACGTTGTTGCTCCGGCGGGGGCGTCGACGGCGCCATCGTTGTAGCACGCCTTTACGGAGCAGGAGCTATTGTTGCCAGCGTAAATACCAGCCGCAGTACCATCCGAATTACTAACGCTAATCTTGCCAGCGTTGTACCCGTTGGTAATGAAATCGCCAGAAGACTCGGAGCCTCCTATGATGCCGCCCGCAGCCTTTGCACCGGCAACCGCGCCCGTGTTTGCGCAGCCAGAAATCTGCGCACCGCCTGACGCTCCAGATCCAAGAACACCGCCGGCAAAGCCCGATTCCCCGATAGATGAAATGCTCGCATCATTGAAACAGCCCTCGACCTTAAGGCCAGCGTAGCCGGAGGCAACAACTCCACCAGAAACCGTGCTAGATTCAACTGATCCGTGATTCTTGTTGTTTTTCACAATCGGCCCAGCACCACCGCCTACAATGCCAGAAGCATATGCCGTGTCTTTGCCGCCAATTGCGCCATAGTTGAAGCAGTTCTCAATAACCACACCCCCGCCATCCGATGGCGCGGAAGTCCAGCCAACTATGCCGGCAGCCTTTGTGCCTCCCGTAACGGTCGCTTTGTTAACGCAGTTCTTGACCGAGCCCGTTGCGCCGTCGTAAGCACGGCCGATCACTCCGCCGGTGCCGTCCGCGCCGAAGATGCTTCCGGAGCGAATCTCAACAGAATCGATGTTGATTGCCCCGCCGCTCTGACCAACAAGGGCTCCAACAGAGTCGCCCGCTGAGGCATTAATGCTCACGTTCTCCAATGCAACATTTTTGATAGTTGCGCCCTTAACCACGCCAAAGAGCCCATAGGTTTGCTCACCGGCATATTGAGCAGAATAGCCATTGTTATTGAGACCCTTAATGACCACACCAGCGGTCGCGCCGCCGTCGAACGTGCCAGCAAAATAATGCGTATAGCTAGCCGCAGCACCCGGACGCGCCTGCTCACCAATAGGAACCCAGGCCTCGCCGGACAAATCAACGCTGGCGGCCAGCTTGACGTGCTTGCCAGCATAGCTGTCTCCAGCATTAACGGAATCGCGGAAAGCCTTGAACTGCTCAAGCGTACTCACAATATACGGGCTCTGCTCGGTTCCCTCGCCGCTAGCGAAAACCGCGTCCGAAGAACTGGCCGCATCGTTGGTCGATTCACCGGCAGAGGGAGCATCGCCCTCTTGATTGGCCAAAGCTCCATCGCCAGGCTGAACAATGGCAGTCTCCGCGATTGCAACGCTCGCGCCAGTCAGGGTCAACGCCGCGCACAAACCAGCGGTAACAACGGCCCTGGTCCTCATCTTGTTAACCATGGAACAACTCCGATCTTTCTCCGGCGCGCTCATTGCTTATTAGCCCGCCGCACTTATTTTTGAGCATACATTCCCCGTCAGGACCCTGTCAACGCATGTAGAAGGCCCCTCGGCAAGCGGCAAGACCTTGACTGAGAGGCGACAAAAAGGGCCGCAGCCCCCTTTCGGAAAGCCGCGGCCCATCTAGGTCCGTCTATGTCTGCGTCTTTGGACGAGAAGCGCTTGCTGAAACCCCGCAGGCGCCCTTCCGCCGCTTACACGTACATCAGGTTGATGAAGCGCATGAGGACGGTGGCGACCTCGGCGCGCGCGGCGCCGTCGGTGGGGTTCAGCTCGCCGGTCACGTCGTCGCCGGTGAACAGGCCCTCGGCGACCGCCCAGGACACGGCGTCCCTGGCGAAAGAGCTGACCTCTCCGGCGTCCGGGAAGTCGATCTCGGCGCGCTTCGAGACGTCCATGCCCAGGTGCTCGGCGTAGCGCATGAGGAACACCGCGACCTGCTCGCGGGTGACGTCGGCGTTACCCTGGAACTGCTTGGAGCCGTCGGGCATGTCGACGCCGGAGAGGATGCCCTCCTCGAGCGCCCACGCGGCGGCGTCGGCGTAGA
>ERZ834859.1571-NODE-1571-length-23969-cov-7.724262_pt1 | contig 23969 bp, 18 predicted proteins | sample MGYA00519947_ERZ834859 | MGnify/ENA primary metagenome ERZ834859 (study PRJEB31850, sample SAMEA3708763) | human gut metagenome | biome: human gut; feature: human-associated habitat; material: faeces | place: China | collected 2014 ...
CAGTATAACACATCTAACGCAAAAATATAAATAAAGCCCCGCACCCCGGCACGTTTCTCCCCTCCCACCGCATCCGCCGCCCACACGACGTCCGCTTTTCCTCGTCCCCCCTCCCACCAAAAAACGGCCCCACAAGGAACCGTTTTTTCTCATCTTATAATACATTCTTCAACAGCATCAGCACCGGATTATTCTCCCGAATCCATGCCAGCGCCATATCGCCCTGGATCTGCTTCATGCATACATTCCCCCAGTGTGTCGCCTGAAAGCAGTACACCACCGCAAAGAAAATCCAGATCCACAGCACCGCACGCACGACACCAAGTCCTGCTCCTCCCATGCGGTTCAAAAAGCTGATCCCCGGAATCTCCGCAATCAATTCCACAATTTTCACCGCAATCGTCACGAAACCAACGGCCAGCACCAGTGTCAGAAAGAAAGCGATTCCTTTCATAATCTTTTCCGATACCGCCTTCGCCGCGTAGGATGCCAGACTGTGCAGCTGTTCCTCCTGGTACTCCCGCACCGCGCCGCTTCCGAGGATCTGGTTCACCAGCTCCTCCGGCACGCCCATGCTCTCCAGCCATTTCTTCTGCACATCCTGGTTTTCCCCCGACAGAAATTCATTGTTTTCAAATGTCTCTAAACATTTCTTCTCCACATACTGCGGCAGCGTTGTCCGCTCATTCAGCACATCCGTTACATACGGATTCATCCAGATCGCCAGTCCTGTCACCAGAATCAGGGACACCATGGACAGCACTGTCCGGACCAGCCCCTTTCGATATCCAGCCAGTGCGGAAAGAATACACACCGCAAGTAATACGTATCTCAGCCAATTCATGTTTTTCTTCTCCTATTTCAGCCGGATCATCGAAACGCCGTCCTCCTCCGCGAGCAGATACCGGTTCTGCCCCATGCCGAGGATCTCGTGAATCTGTGTTTCGCTGACCACGCCGCTGTACTTCTTTCTTCCATTTAAGGTATATACACACAGTTCCTGCCGGTTCGTCAGCAGAATCTGTTTTTCTTCTATCTGAAGGTTCTGGTAATAGAAATCCAGATTTTCATCCGCAAGCTGTTTTCCTTTCAGATTGTAGATTTTCATCCGGTACGGATGATCGTCACTCTCCCCGCGCAGAATCAGAACCACGCGGTCGTCTGCATACGCGCAGCTTAAAATTTCTCCATCTTCTGATACGCTCACTGTCTCTTTCGGCTTGTTCGTTCCTTCATAGATGCGGAAGCCGTTGTCAAAGAAGGCAACCCATGAGGATGTTCCCGCGGTTTCGATCTGCGGGCACAGCATATCGGTATAGCTCGATGAACTTGCAAGGTTGTCCACCAGATCCTCGCCCCTGCTCCCGAAATTGTAGAAAGCGACCTGTGATTTCATCTTGCCGCCGTCTTCGTAAGCGTAGGAAACCGCCATCCAGAGTCCGTCCGAAGAAAGCGAGAGATCCATCGGATAGCCCGGACTGTCCATATTCGGGTGGGAGGAGGCGATCTCCGTTCCATCGGTATTATAGTATTTGATCCAGCTCTCCCCGTTGTTTTCCAGAATCGCCGCAACGACGCCCTGGCCTGCAACGGATGCTTTCACGATCGGATACGACGCGGTAATTTCGCCGGCCTTTCCATCGGCATCGTATACAACAATTTTCGTTCCGTTTTTATCATAAATGGCAATTGCATCGCCGCAGGATATCATCTGCGGATTTTCCATGGTATAATGATCGCTCCAGAGGGTCTGATTTTTCCGGTCGCGCAGTTCGATGCCGTCGATGCCGTAGCGCACGATCTTATTTCCGGATTTCTGAAACATATACGTATCGGTGTCTTCGGTCTCTGTTGCCTGCAGCGTGTCGTATCCCTGAAAAGTACGCAGCTGAATCCATACCCCTGTACCGATTCCGGCTGCGAGAATGGCTCCCGCAAGGATTCCGACGGTGATCCGGCGTCTGCGTTTTCTTTTTCTGTTTTCTGCTTTATACTCCTCAAGATCCCGGACTTTTGCTCCGTTCTCCTGTTCTTCTCTGTTTTTTCCGTCCATTTTCATTCCCCTTATGTTCTTTTCGGACTTATTTTCTGCCGCCCTTTCGGCCGCAGTTTGATTCCGCTCTAGTGTACCATATTTTTCTCTATTTTGGGAGGTATATTTTCTGCCCCGCATATATGAGATCTTCCACCGCGATCTGGTTCAGTTCGCAGATATCTTTCACTCTGCTCATCGTTCCGTAATATCTCTCACTGATTTTCGAGAGGCTGTCCCCCTTCTGTACGGTGTACTCCTGCCAGACCTGCGCGGCGGTTTCTGCCGTCTCACTGCCGGAAGCAGTTCCCGGGGCGGACGATGGCTCTGCTCCCGGTGCTGGATCTGTCTGCGCCGTACCGGTATTGTTCTCCGCTGCACCAGTCTGCTCCCCGCCGGATGTGCTTTGCGCTCCGCTGCCTGCCGGATCCGTTCCGGATAAATTCTGCTCCTCACTTACTGCCGCGCTCCCGCTCTCATTTTCCGTTTCCAGTTCCGTTCCTGTGCTTTCCGGTGTCGAAGTATTTTCCCCTGTGTTTCCCTCTTCCGCCGCTGATGCTTCCGCTGCACTCTCCGCCGTCTGTGTCTTCTCTCCCTGTACGTTTCCCGCCACTGCTACCGTCTGCTCCTTTGTTTTCCCCGGAAACGGCAGCGCATCTCCGTATTTCTGCGTCACCGTCACAAGAAGCGCCGCAGCCGCGCATGCTGTCATCGCATAGAGGATCGGCTTTCTGTGATCGTGTTCCGGCTCCTCCCCGCTCTTCTCCTCAATCATCTTCCGAAAATCGCTGACAGCGCGGTCGGGCACGCTCTCTCCGTTTTCGATCGACCGGTTCTGATTCTGATCGATCAGATACGACTGCATCGGCTCATTCTTTTCATAATAAATGTAAAAGCCTCCCGTGCTCCGCAGGGTGCCGCCCTCGTACGTATAGAAGGTTTCCTCTTTTTCCTGTCCGTTGACGCGGAACAGCGTCTTGTCATTTCCGCCGAAGTGGTTCAGATGCGCTCGGATGATCTGTTCATTCAGATCCTCCCCGTATCCCGGAAGAGAAAGTGCCCAGCCGAGGATCTGCTGGTTTTTGAAATATTTTTCCATCACATCGTGGACCTCCGTCCATACTGCATCATCGAAGACCAGGTGATCCGGCGCCGGCTCCATCGTATGAATCGCGGCCGCGCTGCGGATAAAAAAGTAGGAAATTCCGTCCGCCCACTTAAATTCGCCGAACAGCATAGCGGCACGTCCCTCCGGTGCGGAAAAATATTTTTTCAGAAAGGTTCCGACATAATCTTCCAGATAAATCCGCTCCCTGCCGTTCGTATCACCGACCTGGCGGATATTTTTCGGCAGATGAAAGTATCCTTCGTTGCCGTTCGCCTGCTCTTTGTTTTCTTTATAGACAATCTCAATCATGCTTTTCACCCCTTTTTGCCTACTTTATCACGGATGTTCCGCGAAAAAGATCGTTTTGGGGCAGGGCTGTCACGGTTTTTTCCGACTGTTTTCCCGTTTTTCTGCACCGGAGGGCATGTCATGTTTTTTTCATTACAGGAATAGTTTATACCATATACGGTTAAACTGTGGATGATTCTTCTGAAAGGCAGGTACCGGTCATGTTTCGAAAAAAAGACGCCGAAGTTTACTACATCAATGAGCGAAGCCGCAGCGCCAGCGAAGAGCTGGCGTCGCTGTTTTCTTACTGCATTCAAAAGGACGGACGCATGTTCCGTGAACTGGTATTTCTCTGCATCGGAAGCGACCGGATCACTGGGGATTCCTTAGGACCGCTGATCGGGTACCAGCTTTCGCCGTACTGCAGCCGCATTTTTCATGTCTACGGAACGCTGGATGACCCGGTGCACGCCCTGAATCTACCGGACCGGATTTCGTACATCCATTCCCGCCACCCGGAGGCACTGCTCGTTGCGATTGATGCTTCGCTTGGTTCGCGGCGTCATCAGGGATACATCACGATCGGAAACGGGGCAATCCGGCCGGGCGCGGGGGCAGGGAAGACGCTGCCCGAGGTCGGAGATATTTTTATCACAGGCATTGTGAATGTATCGGGCAGTTTTGAACAGCTTCTTCTGCAGACAACCCGGCTTGCCACGATTTTCCATATGGCGGAATCCATCTCTCAGGGAATCCTGCTCGCCTGCCGGGAACTTGAGGCGGCCGGGACAAGCGAACTTCTGCTTTAAGAAAAACTGCAGACAACAAAACAGGCAGAGACTGCACCGTTTTCCGGTGTGGCCTCTGCCTGTTTTCTTTTGTCATTTATTTCGAAAAATCTTATTTACAGAACTCTTTTACCTGCTCGTAAACGCCCTCGCCGTCGAGTTTGTATTTTGCAAGAAGAGCGGCTGCCGGGCCGGACTCTCCGAAGACGTCCTGTACACCGATTTTCTTCACCGGAACCGGGCATTTCTCTGCCAGTGCGTCGCAGACTGCGCTTCCAAGACCTCCGATCACGGAGTGCTCTTCTACGGTTACGACTTTGCCGGTCTCTTTTGCTGCTGCAACGATCAGCTCCTCATCCAGCGGTTTGATGGTGTGGATGTTGATGATCTTGGCATCAATGCCGTCTGCGGCAAGTTTCTCTGCTGCTTCCAGAGCGGAGCTTACGCAAAGGCCTGTTGCAACGATGGTGACATCCTTGCCTTCACGGAGAACAACGCCTTTTCCGAGCTCAAATTTGTAATCCGGTCTGTCGTTGATCACCGGCACTGCCAGACGTCCGAAACGAAGGTAAACCGGTCCGTTGTATTCATAAGCTGCTTTCACGCAGGCTTTTGCCTCTACATCATCTGCCGGGTTCAGGATGACCATGCCCGGGATGGTTCTCATCAGGGCGATATCCTCGTTGCACTGATGTGTTGCGCCGTCTTCTCCTACGGAAATTCCGGCATGGGTAGCACCGATTTTTACGTTCAGATGCGGGTATCCGATGGAGTTGCGCACCTGCTCAAACGCACGGCCTGCGGCAAACATCGCGAAGGTGCTTGCGAACGGAACGATGCCTGTGGTGGAAAGACCGGCAGCGATTCCCATCATATTACATTCTGCGATACCACAGTCGATGTGGCGGTCCGGATATGCTTTTTTGAACACACCGGTCTTGGTTGCGGCTGCAAGGTCAGCGTCGAGTACGATCAGATTGTCATGCTCTGCGCCAAGTTCAACCAGTGCATTACCGTAACTTTCTCTTGTTGCGATTTTCTTTACTTCTGACATAACGCTTCACCTGCCTTTTCCAGTTCTGCCATAGCAATTGCGTATTCTTCATCGTTCGGAGCTTTTCCGTGCCAGCCTACCTGGTTCTCCATGAAGGAAACGCCTTTTCCTTTTACGGTCTTTGTGATGATGGCGGTCGGCATGCCTGTTACGGTGCGCGCCTCATCAAATGCAGCTTTCAGCTGATCGAAATCGTTGCCGTCCGCTACGTTGATTACGTGGAAGTTGAATGCCTCGAATTTTTTGTCGATCGGGTACGGGCTGTTGACATCTGCTACGTTTCCGTCGATCTGAAGTCCGTTGTTGTCTACGATCACAACGAGGTTGTCCAGATGTTTTGCTCCGGCAAACATGGCTGCCTCCCAGACCTGACCTTCCTGGATTTCACCATCGCCAAGAAGTGTATAAACACGAAATGCTTTGTTCTGCAGTTTTGCACCGAGTGCCATTCCGACTGCTGCGGAGATTCCCTGTCCGAGGGAACCGCTTGACATATCAATGCCCGGGATATGTTTCATATCCGGATGTCCCTGCAGGTAAGAGCCAAGGTGGCGAAGGGTCAGCAGGTCTTCTTTCGGGAAGTAACCTTTTTCAGCCAGTGCTGCGTAGAGTCCCGGCGCTGTGTGGCCTTTCGAAAGCACAAAACGATCGCGGTCCGGATCTTTTGGATTTTTCGGGTCCACGTTCATTTCTTCAAAATACAGATACGTGAAAATATCGGCTGCAGACAGAGATCCGCCCGGATGGCCGGCCTTTGCTGCATGAACGCCGCTGACGATCCCTTTGCGGATCTCATTGGCCGTCTTCTGAAGTTCTAACTTGTTCATGTCTTTTCTCCTTGTTTAGTTGGATCGGAATCAAAAGCTGGAAATATCGCTATTGTTCACTTTGTTCACAATACCATATTTCCAGCTTTTATGCAATCATGTTTAGGTCTTATTCGCCGAATACAGCTTTGTAGTCAGCCTGGAATTTTGCAATTCCGGCGTCGGTCAGAGGATGTTTGGTCATCTGTACGATTACGTTGTATGGAACAGTTGCAATGTCTGCACCAGCCAGTGCACAGTCGGTTACGTGGATCGGGTTGCGGACGCTTGCTGCGATGATCTCGGTGTCGATGCCGGCTACGTCGAAGATCTCAACGATTTCACGGATCAGATCAACGCCGCGGGTGCTGATGTCATCGAGTCTTCCAAGGAATGGGGAAACATAAGTTGCACCTGCTCTTGCAGCCAGAAGTGCCTGGTTTGCGGAGAAGATCAGGGTTACGTTTGTCTTGATGCCCTCTGCGCTCAGAACTTTAACAGCTTTGAGTCCTTCTACGGTCATCGGGATTTTAACAACCATGTTTGGATGGATGGCTGCGATCTCACGGCCTTCTTTGATCATGCCTTCTGCATCTATTGTGGTAGCTTTTACCTCGCCGCTGATCGGTCCGTCTACGATCTCGGTGATCTCTTTGATGACCTCTTTGAAGTCACGTCCTTCTTTTGCGATCAGGGACGGGTTGGTGGTAACGCCGCAGATAACGCCCATGTCGTTTGCTTTTTTAATGTCCTCTACTTTTGCTGTGTCGATGAAAAATCTCATGTTGTTTTTCCTCCCATATTCATACTTTCGTAAGGTTTCGGGGCCTGTTGTTTTCCGCAGAACGGCTCCGTTTTTCTGTTATCTCCAGTATAGATATGTTTGGTTTTTCCGTCAAGTCGGCCTCATTTTTATTAATTAATTTTATTATTTATAAATACTATTTTATAAATTACTCTGGCGGATTTTTTCTCATTTTTTCCGGTTTTTCCTTTTCTTTGTGTTTTCCCGGTTTGCGCCGGAGCTGTTTTATTTAAAATTATTAATAATAATTTCAGCCGTCCTATTTATTTTTTAATTTTTCGGTTCTTGCATACGAAGTGCTGCGCCGCACGATCAGTTTCGGCTCATACTCGACATGATACGTGCTTAAGGGTTCATTGCCGTCCTGGCTTTCCCGAAGAGACTGGATTTTCCGCAGGATGATATCGCACGCATCGCGGCCCTTCAATGGCACATAGTGGTCGATCGTCGTCAGGGAAATCGAGCGGAAGCTGGAATAGACGGTGTTGTCACATCCCACTACGGAAATATCCGCCGGAATGCGCAGTTTGCTCTCGAGCACGGCGTCCATGATCCCGAACGCGATCATATCATTCATGCCGACGATTGCCGTAAGGTTCTTGTCCTCCCGCAGCAGTTCCTTCGTCAGATAATAGCCCATCTTGTACTCAGAATCCATGCTCGGGATCACCTCGTCGAGGTCCTCATCCGCCGATTTGACGATCACGCCGTCGCCGTATCCTGCCTCCTCAAACTCGCGCACAAAGCCTTCCACGCGTTTCAGGCGCTGACCCTGTTTGGAAGTCAGCGGAGGTGAAACAAACGCCACATGCCGGTGTCCCAGTTCCAGCAGGTGGCGTGCCATCAGCCTGCCGGGTTTTGCATTGTTCAGCTCGACCGCATCAATTTCCAGCAGTTCTTCCCGGTTGTTGATGATGACAAGCGGAATCTCCGCGGCCAGCTCCTCCACTTTTTCCTTGCAGCTTCTGCTCGGATTGCAGGTGTAGATAATGCCGCGCGGGCGCACACTCTTCATCATCCGAAGATAATTCTCTTCGATTTTCAGGTCCCTCTGCGTATTGCAGACAAAGACCCCGTAATTCTTCTCTTTTGCAACTTCTTCGATGCCGTGCAGCAGCATCACATAGTAAGGATTCGTCAGCGTCGGACAGAAGACGACGATCAGCTTGTTGCCGTTCGACTCTCTTCTCATCTTCCGCCGCGGAATCTGGTAGCCCAGCTCTTTTGCCGCCGCCTCCACTTTTTCTACTGTTTCCCGCGAGAACGAAACGTTTTCCCGCCGGTTCAGGATCATGGAGACCGTCGCCTGGGATACGCCTGAGGCTGCTGCGACATCACTGGATGTCACTTTTTTTCTGCCCATAATTACAGCTCCGTTCTGCCCTCTAACGCACGCAGAAGGGTGACTTCGTCAATATTTTCCAGATCGCCGCCCACCGGAACGCCGCTTGCAATCCGCGTCACCTTGATACCGGTCGGCTTGATCAGCTTGCTGATGTACATGGCCGTTGTCTCGCCCTCCAGGCTGGAGTTCGTGGCAACGATAACCTCCGAGACATCGCCCTGGAGGCGCTGCATCAGCTCTTTTAACCGGATGTCGTCCGGCCCAATCCCCAGCATCGGGGAGATGGCCCCGTGCAGGACGTGGTAAACGCCGTCGTATTTTCCGGTTTTTTCATATGCCGCAAGATCCTGCGTCGTCTCCACCACCATGATCACGCTGTGGTCGCGCTTGACATTTGCGCAGATCGGGCACAGCTCTTTGTCGGTCAGGGTCTGGCAGCACTTGCAGTACTGGACGTGGGATTTTGCTTCTGTGATCGAATCGGCCAGCCGTTTTGCCTGGTCGGCCGGCATATTCATAATATGAAAGGCCAGTCGCTGTGCGGTTTTCACACCGATGCCAGGCAGATGGGACAGCTGCTCGATCAACTGATTGATGTATCCGCTGTAGTAATCCATCAGAACGGAAATCCTCCGCCCATGCTGCCGAGTCCGCCGGCAAGTTTGCCCATAGCTTTGGCTGCCTCGTCCTCAACTTTGCGCAGTGCTTCGTTGGTTGCTGCCATGATCAGATCCTCGAGCATTTCTACGTCGTCCGGATCTACGGCATCTTCGCTGATTTTAACTTTGGTTACTTCTTTTTTACCGGAAATGGTTACTTCTACGGCTCCGCCGCCTGCTGTCGCAGTGAACTCTTTCTCCTCCAGTGCTTTCTGGTTCTCTTCCATCTGCTTCTGCATTTTCTGAGCCTGCTTCATCAGATTGTTCATGTTGCCCGGCATTCCTCCCGGGAATCCTCCTCTTTTTGCCATGGGTAATATCCTCCTGAAAAATTTGTTTTTAATCTATTCTTCCCCGTCGTCGAAGTCGCTCTCGTCGTCCTCCTCGACCGGGATTCCATGAATCGCCTGCATCAGTGCATCATCCACAGAAATCGTGGAGAGCGCGGCGTTTGCATGCTGGTCTGCTAAAATGAGCTGGACCTCTACGGTTTTTCCAGTCATCTGTTCAATAATGGTGCGGATCTCATCGGCTGCCTCCGGCCGCTCAACGTAGATGGATGCGAGCTGGTCTGCAAACTCAACAAACAGTTTGGCGTCACCCGTCTCGCTGTTGTATTTCGGAACGGCGCTCTGCAGAAACTGGCGGAACATGCCGCTTGTCTGGCCGACAATTGCCTTCCAGGACGCGCTGATGCGCTGTAAATCCGCCGGTGCGGCTTTCACTGGTGCCGGTGCACTCTGCGGTGTTTCTGCCGCCGCATAGCCGTCTCCGGCCGCTCCGGAGCCTCCTGCACTGCCGTTTCCTGCTCCCGGTGCATTTGTCACCATCATCGGGATTCCGCGCTCCATTTTTTCTTCGAGAATCCTAAGACGCTCCAGCACGGATTCGAGGTTCTGCTCCATCTGCGGTTTGCAGAGTTTGACGAGCGCCACCTCAACGAGCACGCGCTTCTGCGCCGCATAGCGGAGCTGGCCGGAGAGCTCGGATAAAACGCGGATATAGTGGATCAGCGTCTCATCGTCTACCATCGTGCTCTCTTCTTTTAAGAGCTTCAGGTTTTCTGTAGAGACGTCGAGCAGTTCTTCGGTTTCATCTGCGCTTTTTACCAACAGCAGATTCCGCAGATACCACGTAAAGTCGGTAACGAACTGTCCCAGCTCTTTTCCGCGGTTTAAAAGGGTTTCCAGCGTGCGGATGCTTCCCGTTACATCCCCGGCGAGGATCGTGCGGAGCATCTGGCTGAAGATTTCGGTATCAACAGTTCCGAGAACTTCAAGGACTTTATCGTACGTCAGCTTCTGCCCGAGGTAGAAGGCGATGCACTGGTCCAGGAGGCTTAACGCGTCTCGCATGGAGCCGTCGCCCGACTTTGCGACGTAGCGGATGGCTTTTTCTTCGACGTCCACGCCCTCTTTTTCCATCAGTTCACTAAGACGCGCCGCGATGGTATCGATCGTGATGCGGCGGAAATCGTACCGCTGGCATCTGGAAAGGATCGTCACCGGGATTTTGTTTGCCTCTGTGGTCGCCAGAATGAAGATGACATAGGACGGCGGCTCCTCCAGGGTTTTTAAGAGTGCATTGAACGCTCCGGTAGAAAGCATATGCACCTCGTCGATGATATAGACTTTATACCGTCCCTGTGTCGGCCGGTAGGCTACCTCCTCACGGATTTCACGGATGTTGTCGACACCGTTGTTCGATGCCGCGTCGATCTCGATGACGTTCGTGGAAACGCCCGCCAGAATCGCCTTACACGTCGGACATTCGTTGCACGGGCTTCCGTCCACGGGATGTTCGCAGTTGACCGAGCGGGCGAGAATCTTGGCGATCGTCGTTTTTCCTGTTCCGCGGGTTCCGCAGAACAGGTACGCATGACCGATGCGGTCCGCGCGGATCTGATTTTTTAATGTTGTTACAATGTGATCCTGTCCTTTTACATCCTCAAAGGTGGAAGGACGGAATTTTCGGTACAGAGCAGTATAGCTCATAAAATTTTTCTCCTTTTATTGCATCGGCATGGAAGCCTGCCGCCGGCAGTTTCTTTTGGACAGCAGTGCAACAGAAGAACGGAGACCTTGTTCTTCTTGCTTTAAGGCCTCCGTTCTTTTTCCTTGCCTTTTTCGGGAACGCATCAATCGCCGAAGCTGATTCCCATCCGTTTTGCCTGCAGGACTTCCTGTGCATTCGGATCTACGGTCTTTAATTTTCCGGCGCACTCGCCCAGCGGAATTTTCTTTACTTTTCCGTTGACCATTCCGACCATGTAGCCGTACTGTTTGTCCAGAATAAGCTGTGCTGCCTCGGATCCGAGTCTTGTGGAAAGGACACGGTCATACGGACACGGGCTGCCGCCTCGCTGCATGTGGCCCGGTACGGTGACGCGGATTTCCATGCCTGTCTTTGCCTCGATTTCTTCTGCGATCTTGTAGGATACGGACGGGTATTTCTTTGCGATTTCTTCCTGACGTTTTTTCAGCTCTTTCTTCGGAAGTGCTGCGTCTTCTTTTGCAATTGCACCCTCGGCAACGGCAAGAATGGTGAATCCGCTTCCGCGCTCTTTTCGTCTGTTGATGGCCTCGCATACTTTTTCAATATCGTATGGAATTTCCGGAATCAGGATAACGTCTGCGCCGCTTGCGATTCCGGCGTACAGCGTCAGCCAGCCTACTTTATGACCCATAACCTCTACGATAAAAACTCTCTGGTGAGAGGAGGCTGTTGTATGGATGCAGTCGATCGCATCGGATGCAATATTGACGGCACTGTAGAAACCGAAGGTCATATCCGTTCCGTAGATATCATTATCGATGGTTTTCGGAAGATGGATAATATTCAGTCCTTCCTCTCTCAAGAGGTTTGCTGTTTTCTGGGTTCCGTTTCCGCCAAGAATGACAAGGCAGTCCAGAAGGAGCTTGTGGTAGGTATGCTTCATTGCTTCCACTTTGTCCAGACCGTTTGCATCCGGGGTACGCATCAGCTTGAACGGCTGACGTGAGGTTCCGAGAATAGTTCCTCCCTGTGTTAATATACCGGAAAAATCTTTTGCACTGAGCATGCGGTAATCGCTGTAGATGAGGCCTTTATAGCCGTTCATGAATCCGTATACTTCGAGATCTTTTACATTGTTTGCAAGGCCTTTTACGACTCCGCGCATGGTCGCATTTAATGCCTGGCAGTCTCCGCCGCTTGTTAACAGACCAATTCTTAACATATGACTTTTCCCATCCTGTTCTTTATTAGATTTTCACGACTGCTTCTTGTTTCTTGGCAGTATTATGGAATGTTTACATTATACCCTATTTTTTTCGTTCTCACAATAGTTCGGGGGAAGAAAGCGCGGGAGTTTCTATTTTTTGTACGAAAAAAGGAAGTCTGTGGTTCAGGCTTCCTTGGATTTTCTTTTTTATGCGCGCCGCACTTCGAACTCTCACCACAAACGTTACTCCTACAGCCTACTCGGCCCAGGCACCCTCACGGCACACAGGAGATTCCACTTAGTGCTGCTGCATTCCTGCCCTGACACGGTTCATGGAGTCCTGTTGCGTAAGACCCAGACGTCAACGTCACTTATAGAAGGCAGCTTCGCAATGAAAGAGCCCTCGGATTGGCATCACCCCCGCTGTAGCGGATTGCGGGTACAGGGCACCGCTATCTCCCCGGCTGCGCATTGTTTAGTATACGGGATTTCGGAGGGGATGTCAAGGAATTTGTGAATTGAAATATTGGTATAGCACGAGTATAATTTATAGTAAGGCCAGAAAATAACGCAAAAATTCAGTACCGCAGAGTGTGAACGACTGCTTCACAGATTTTCGTCGTACCCTGGTACGCCTTTCCATCTGTTTTTTACAATTCTCACTCTGCAACACTGCTTTTTTCATTATTTTCAAGATTTGCTATCGATAACTTTTTGAAAATGATACATTTTTTTCTTATAGAAGGAGGATGGACGAATGATACGAGTTACGGTCTGGAATGAGTTTCAGCATGAGCGGACGCAGGAGAAAGTGAAAGAGATTTATCCGGACGGGATTCACACCTGTATTGCAAAGTTTCTGAGACAAGAGGAGGAGCTTTCGGTTCGGACGGCTGTGTTTGACGAGAAGGAGCATGGGCTGACGGAAGAAGTGCTGGCAAATACCGATGTGCTGGTGTTCTGGAATCATATGCTGCAGGAGGAGTTCTCGGACGATGTGGCCGAGCGGGTTCGGCGTCATGTGCTGGCCGGAATGGGGCTGGTAGTTCTGCATTCAGGGCATTATTCCAAGATTATGCGGAAGCTTCTCGGAACAAGTATGACGCTTCGGTGGCGGCATGGGGATCGTGAGAGACTGTTCTGTACGTGTCCGACCCATCCGATCGCGCAGGGAATTCCGGCATGGGTGGATATTCCGGAGGAAGAGATGTATGGGGAGTTTTTTGATATTCCTAAACCGGATGATGTGGTATTTACGGGATGGTTTGCAGGCGGTGAGGTGTTCCGCAGCGGATGCACCTTTACACGTGGGCTGGGCAAAATTTTCTATTTTCAGCCGGGACACGAGGAATACCCCATTTACCATATGCCGGTGATTCAGAAGATTATCAAAAATGGGGTGCGCTGGTGCGTTCCTGTAGTACGAAGACCGGCACCACTGGATAATGCATGGGTGAATCCATCTACGGAGGAAGTGTATCTTTCTTCACACCAAAAATAGCAGTTGCAGTTTACCGATATCTGTATCCCGTTTGATTTTTTCAAAACAGGGGTCTGATTTCACGATCAAAAATGTTCTGCAATACACGGATGGAATCTGCGTACACATTGCATAAATCAGGAGGAAATGTTATATGAGAAAGCTTTCCGTTTTTTACGAACACATTCTACAGGCGTGTGAGCAGTCCGGTAAGACGATTCCGGAAGTGCTCGCGTTCTGCAGGGAGCAGGGAATTTCGGCTGTTGAGATGAACTACAGTCTGTTTGCATCAGAAAGAGAGGTCATTGCCCCGATGCTTTCCGATGCGGGGCTGGTGATCAGCTGTATGCATGAAACCTTTGATTTTTCCCATGATACGGATCTTGGCAGAGCACAGCAGATGCTCGATACTGCGGCATCGCAGCAGGTTTCGCGTGTCCTGTTTGTTGCAGGCGCGCTTGAAACTGCCGAAGCGGCAGAGCTTGCAGCCTGCAGCAGCACCTATGAGGCAACGAGTACTTTTATGGCCGAAAACAAATCGATTCAAAATATGGTACATGCGCTTTCCTCACTCGCCGAATATGCGGCTTTACGTGGCGTTTCGATTACCTTAGAGGACTTTGACGGTTTTTTACAGCCGTTTGCACGCACATATCCGCTGCTCTGGTTTATGGAGCACGTGCCGGGGCTGCGGTATACGCTTGATATCGGAAATTTTGCTTTCAGTGATGAGGATGTTTCGTATGCTGCCTGGCTTCTGAAGGATTATATTGTCCATGTTCACTGTAAGGATCGTGCCGAAAGTCCGCTCGTTCACGGACGTTTCTGCCGCGGCCTTGGCCAGACACCGGCCGGAACGGGATATCTGCCGATGGCAAAGCTTCTTACAGATTTAGAAGCGTGCGATTATGACGGTTATCTCGCCATCGAGCATTTCGATGCGCCGGATCAGTTATCGTTCATCGAACAGTCCGCAGCGTTTCTGCGCCAGTGGGTTTCCGAATAATTCCACCTCTTTCATAAGCGCTCTGATTTTCGGAAAATTTCGTATTTCCGGGGAGAAATTCAGCAAGGAAAATATGTCGAAAAAATTCTTTACTATCTTTGGTTTTTTCGTATCTTTTCCTTGCTTTCCAGGGAAAACATGGTAAACTAAATTTGAAGCTTTTTGAGAAGGCATGATTCGAAAAGCAAATCTAAAACAAGAGGGTTTTAAAGTAATGGGAGAAATTATTATTCCGCAGGGTTACAAATCTGCATTAAACCTCCACGATACACAGGTGGCGATTAAAACAGTAAAGGATTATTTCCAGCATGAGCTGACACATCGTCTGCATCTGCTCCGTGTAACAGCTCCACTTTTTGTACAGCCGGAAACCGGCTTGAATGACAATCTGAATGGCGTAGAACACCCGGTTTCTTTTGAGTTAAAGGATCAGGGTACCAAGAAAACCGCTGAAATTGTTCAGTCTCTGGCAAAATGGAAACGGTACGCACTTCACAAATACGGCTTCTCTGAGGGAGAAGGCATCTACACCGATATGAACGCCATCCGCCAGGACGAGGTGACCGACAACATTCACTCCGTTTACGTGGATCAGTGGGACTGGGAAAAAATCATGTCCCCGGAAGAACGCAATCTTGATTTCTTAAAGAGTACCGTAAAAGATATCTATGAGGCACTGAAAAACACGGAAAAACATATGGCAGACCAGTACGACTACATCGAAACCATTCTGCCGGATGAAATTTTCTTTATCACTTCCCAGGAACTTGAGGATCGCTATCCGGATCTGACTCCAAAGGAAAGAGAGTATACAATCACCAAAGAAAAAGGTGCTGTCTTTATTATGCAGATCGGCGGCGTGCTTGCTTCCGGAGAGCGTCAGGACGGACGTTCCCCGGACTACGACGACTGGTCCTTAAACGGCGACCTGATCGTTTATTATCCAGTGCTTGACATCGCTCTTGAGCTCTCCTCCATGGGTATCCGCGTCAACGCAGATGCTCTCCGCGCCCAGTTAAAGGAATGCGGATGCCAGTCCCGCGCGAAGCTTCCCTTCCAGAAATCCATTCTGAACGGCACTCTCCCGCAGACAATCGGCGGCGGTATCGGACAGTCCCGTATCTGTATGTTTTTCCTGCGCAAAGCGCACATCGGAGAAGTACAGTGCTCGGTATGGCCGATGGAGACACGAGAGGTGATGGATGTGATGAATATTCAGCTTCTGTAAGATTGGTTTCGAATAGACTATTACTATAAAAGGGATACGTTTCCTGTCCGCCCGTTTTCAGGGTATGACAGAAACGTATCCCTTTTATATTTTCCTGCATTGCTGCTGCATTTCGTCCTTACATCAAATCTTCTTCTGCTTTTCGCGGTTTCAGAACCGTTCTTCCAAAAGCTCAAGCAGTTCCTCTCTCTGAAAGGATGCTGTCTTAATTTCATCACCGGAAAGGATCTCTTCCGCCAGCTCTTTTTTCATCTGCTGAAGCTTGATGATTTTTTCCTCGATGGTTCCTTTTGCAATCAATTTGTATACCGTCACAACATTTTTCTGCCCAATACGATGTGCACGGTCTGTCGCCTGATTTTCAACAGCAACATTCCACCATGGATCGTAATGGATGACGATATCCGCGCCGGTCAGGTTCAGGCCGGTTCCACCTGCTTTCAGGGAAATACAGAATACAGACGTGTCATCCCGGTTGAACTGTTCCACCATTTGTGCACGCTGCTCTTTTTTCGTGCTTCCCTGCAGGACAAAGCAGCTGATGCTTTCTTCCTGCAGACGCGCGGTCAGGATCTCGATCATCGAAGTGAACTGGGAGAACAGCAGGATTTTGTGGCCGGATTCCACGGCACTCTGAATCAGCTCGATGCAGAGATCGAGTTTTGCCGAACCGCCTTCGTAATTTTCGTAAACAAGCGCAGGATCACAGCAGAGCTGACGCAGCCGCGTCAGTTCAGAGAGCACCTGGAACCTGGAATCGGCAAATTCTTCCTCTGTCTGGTTCTGCAGCATAAGCGCCAGCCGCTGGGCATGTGCATGATACAGCTCCTTCTGCTTCTGTTCCATGCAGGCAGCCATATTTTTCTCAATTTTGTCCGGCAGATCCTTCAGCACTTCCTTCTTCAGACGGCGCAGAATAAACGGACGGATCATCTTTTGCAGACGTTCTAATCTTTCTTCGTCGCCGTTCCGCACAATCGGAAGTTCAAACTGCTCGCGGAATTTCTGATATCCATAGAGGAATCCCGGCATCAGATAATCAAAGATGCTCCATAGTTCACTTAACTGGTTTTCTACCGGTGTTCCGGTTAATGCCAGGCGGAACGATGCATGGATCGTTTTCACGGCTTTTGCTCCCTGCGTTGCGTGATTTTTGATGAACTGCGCCTCATCAATGATCTCGCAGAAGAACGGGAGATCCTGATACAGTTCGATATCGCGGCGGAGCAAATCGTACGAGGTAATCAAAATATCCTGCATACCGGCATTTTGGATCATCTCTTTCCTCTGTTCCTGTGTGCCGGCGACGAGTCTCGTCTGCAGCTCCGGAGCAAAGCGGGCACATTCGCTCTCCCAGTTATAGACGAGAGATGCCGGTGCAACGATCAAAGAACGACGATTTGCATTTTCGGGTGCTTCCTGCATTTCAGATAAGAGAAAGGCGATGGTCTGCAGCGTCTTTCCAAGTCCCATATCATCCGCCAGAATACCGCCAAAGCCGTTCTGGCATAAGGTTTTCAGCCACCAGAATCCTGTTTTCTGATATTCACGGAGCTGTGCCTGCAGATTGTCCGGAAGTTCAAAATCGTTCTCCTCTGCAGTTTTCATATTTCGGATCAGCATACGGAACTCGCGGTTTTTCTCAACCTGAAGATCATCCTGCTCTTTTAAACGGGTATCGAGGTAGAGTGCTCGATATTTCGGAATTGTGATCTCGCCGCTCTTCAGCTTTGCCTCGGAGATCTGCAGATTTTCCCGCAGTTCCGAGAGAACGCGGATACCGTCCTCGTCCATATCCATAAATTCACCGGTCCTCAGGCGGTAAAATTTCTTTTTCCGGTCATATTTTGAAAGAATCTCTGCCAGTTCCTCCATGCCAAAATTGCCCGGATTCAAATGAAGTTCCAGTACATTTTCTGCGAGGGATACACCGACAGAAACTTTCGGGGCCGGGATGACACGGATCGCTTTTAACCGGTCAGAAACAAAAATTTCACCCAGTTTCTGCAGATCTTCCATACCGCTGCTTAAAAACTCATACATCTCATCGGCTCCCTGGAGAAGCATCTGATGTTTCCGCGCATCATAGGCGCTGAAACAGGATCGAACGAGCTGGTTTGCCGCTGCTTCTTTCCGTACATCACGGCCATGGGAAAGCTGATGGATATCGTTTGCATCTGCAAAAACATTGTATTTTTTCTCGCCATAGACAGCCAGAAGTTCGCAGGTAATCATATCATGCTGCGGCGCATCCAGATAAATCTGAAATTCCACCTGCGGCGGAAGATACTGCTGTAATTCCAGCTTTTCTTCTTTTTTTACCTTAAAATGTTCCTCCAATACCGGGAGAAGTCCCTGGCAGAAGGTCGGGATATCTTCTTTTGCAATTTCACAGACTCCGTCCGGACATCGCTCCATATATTCCAGGAAGTCGCAGACTTCTGCTATCTCTTCCCTTGGGATTCGGTAAATTGTATTTTTTTCTGAAAGAAAATACAAATATTTTCTGCCATAAAAAATGGGATCCGCGTACATCTGTACCTTTAGGCCATCTGCTTTCCGTAAAAGCTTCATTTCATACTGCGGCATCCCCTCCTGGCAGTGCCACAGTTTTTCTTCTCTCCAGTTCGTACGACAAAAGAACTCCTGGCTGCCAACAGCCTCAAAAAATTCATCCATATTCTGCACAGAAATCATCACATAACGGTCATCAAAACAGGACGCATAGCTGCCGGTACCTATCTGATAGCATGAGCCGCGTTCCATGGTATATGCGCTCAGAAATTCTACCATCGGACGGCTTTCTTCTTCAAAAGCATCCATACAGTGCAAAAAAGAAAGCTGCGCACCGTAGCTGACCGTTTCCATATTTTTTACAGCTGCTGTCATTTTGGAAACACTTTTTAATACATACATCCTTTTGCTTCCGATTTTAAATTCTGCCCGAAAGGAATCGTCAAACTGGCTCTCCAGATGAATTTCCAGTTTAACCTGACCTGCTTTTGCTTTCGGCAGAAAAGCAACCTGATCCCGCATCGCATAATGTGAAAGCAGTTCAGAAAAACCGGGGCTTGTCTCTGCTTTTGGTGTTGGTTTTACTACTTTTCTGACAATTTTATGTTCTCCCTGGAATTCTTTCATTCCTTTTTTCACGCCGACAGCACGAAGAAGCTGCTCCAGTTCCTGATGTTCTTCGTCATTTCTCACTTTTTCTTCCAGTTTTTTTCTCTCTTTTTTCCGCCATTCAAGATAGTACAGCAAAACAGCGACACAATGTTTGCACAATCCCCAGTACTGCTCATGTGCCGGACAATCACAATCATCTTCCATAATTTCAGACATTTCTTCATCTACAGAAACGCTGACACAATACATATTTTTTCCGCTTCCGTCTACGACAGCTGTAATTTTATGCAGTTGATATCCGAAAATATCCTCCATTTCCTGTACCTGAAAAGCATGCACTTTCTGTTCTTCATAGATCTTTTTTCCACGGTTATATGATACGGAATTCGTCTCCTGTTTGATGTCCGCCTTTGTAATCATGCTGGTAAAATCCTTTCTGTTCTATCTTTTCCCATCATTCACAATTCGTATTTTACAGATTCTGGTTTTGATCACATCCGACAAGCTTCTCGGAAAGCTCTTTTAAAATATTTTCCTGATATCCCGCTTTTCCTGTTTTCCTTACCAGTTCCGCCGTTTCTCTTAGTAACGGATGCCAAATGTGTTCCAGCTTTTTTCTGCCATTCTCTCCAAATACTTCTTTTGAAAGACTGTTCCGGTAATCCTCTGGTGACATTCCAAAGAATTGGATTCTGTTTCCGAACCGCTGCCAGAGTCTGTCGGCAATTCCAATCCCATCCGGGTCAAGATCTCCACTGTAGTAAATGGGAATCCCACTCTGTACGATCAACGAAATCAGTTTTAATGCTGCATACCGCGGCTGTCCCGACGTACACGGCAACGACACATTCTTTCCCTTTCCCTGCACCTGTTCCATAAGATAGCTGAATACCATTTCGTTTTCCACAATGTATACACACGTTCCGACAGGCTGTACTTCTGTAATACCCTTCAGATTTTCCATGGTAAGCACATACGGTTCCCCGCATCGGCAAAAGGCTTCATATGCAGGATGCCATATCTCCTGTTTTTTCAAACGAATTCCAAACGCATGTACCAGGGAAGAAATGTTATCCGGTACAATTCCCACGCACTGCAGTAGTTCTCTCCATTGCATTCGGTACTGATAAATAAGAGGTTTCATCAATTGCCTCCAAGTAGTCCATCTTTTTTCCTTTCTTATTCTCTTTTATTTCAACTAATAAAAATTATATCATATCTTGCTATATATGATAAGTTTCTTTTGGTTAAAAACAGAAAAACCCCGGCCGCCTTACGGCGCCGGGGTCTCTTACGTTTGAGCACAAGTATCTTTCGATACAATTATATTTTATTTCCCGCAGTGCTTTCCTCGATTTCGCTTCGCTCCATCTCGGTCGGGCTGTCGCCCTATAAATTCTCCGACTAATGCCCTTGTGTGAGCAAACTCCCACCGGTCATTACTCTCCGAATTTGCACTGCTCATAGATAACCGAAATTAGTCGATCAGAGTAGCAACACGGCCTGATCCAACGGTACGGCCACCCTCACGGATAGCGAAGGTAAGACCCTGATCCATAGCGATCGGGTGGATCAGTTCGATGGTCATCTCTACGTTATCGCCAGGCATGCACATCTCAGTTCCTTCCGGAAGAGTGATAACACCTGTTACGTCAGTTGTACGGAAGTAGAACTGCGGACGATAGTTATTGAAGAATGGAGTATGACGGCCACCCTCGTCTTTTGTCAGAACGTATACCTGAGCGGTAAATTTGGTATGGCAGTGAACGGTACCTGGTTTAGCCAGAACCTGTCCTCTTTCGATCTCTGTTCTCTGAACACCACGAAGCAGAGCACCGATGTTATCACCAGCCTGAGCCTCATCGAGGAGTTTACGGAACATCTCGATACCAGTTACAACAGTTTTCTTGGTCTCTTCTTTCAGACCTGCGATTTCAACTTCCTCATTCAGATGAAGAACACCAGCCTCAACACGGCCAGTAGCAACAGTACCACGACCAGTGATGGTGAATACGTCCTCTACAGGCATGATGAAGTCTTTATCAGTGTCACGCTGCGGATCCGGGATCCAGCTATCTACTGCATCCATAAGCTCCATGATTTTATCTCCCCATGGGCCAGCCGGATCTTCCAGAGCTTTCAGAGCAGAACCCTGGATGATCGGAGTGTCATCTCCCGGGAAGTCATACTCGTTCAGCAGCTCACGGATCTCCATGTCTACCAGCTCAAGCAGCTCTTCGTCGTCTACCATATCGCATTTGTTCATGAATACAACGATGTAAGGTACACCTACCTGACGGGACAGAAGGATGTGCTCTTTTGTCTGAGCCATAACACCGTCTGTAGCAGCAACAACAAGGATAGCGCCGTCCATCTGAGCAGCACCAGTGATCATGTTCTTAACGTAGTCAGCATGTCCTGGGCAGTCAACGTGTGCGTAATGTCTCTTCTCTGTCTCATACTCAACGTGTGCTGTAGAGATTGTGATACCACGCTCTCTTTCTTCCGGAGCTTTATCGATGTTCTCGAAATCTGTAGCGCTGTTACCAGCAACTCTTTCAGCAAGAACTTTTGTGATAGCTGCAGTTGTAGTTGTTTTACCGTGGTCTACGTGACCGATAGTACCAATGTTGCAATGCGGTTTGCTTCTCTCAAATTTAGCTTTAGCCATTTTGAATGTCCTCCTTAAAAATTGGCTCTTTATATACAGAGCATCTTTTTCGGTTTTAAACTTGCTATCCTTGATTATATTGCAAATCAAGGATATTTGCAAGTATTTTTTATTAATGAAGTTCGTCTGCAAAACAGAAATTTATCTTTCGATCATCTTCTGCTTTGTATCTCGAATCATTCCTTATTTGCAAGGATTTTTTCCTGTACAGATTTTGGAACCGGCTCGTATTTCTCAAAGAACATGGAATAGTTACCACGACCCTGAGTTCTGGAACGCAGGTCTGTTGCGTATCCGAACATTTCGGAAAGCGGAACAAATCCACGAATCATCTTACCGCCGCCAATGTCATCCATACCTTCGATACGTCCACGACGGGAGTTAATGTCACCAATAACGTCTCCCATGTAGTCCTCAGGTGTTGTAACCTCGACTCTCATGATTGGCTCAAGAAGAATCGGGGAAGCCTTACGCATAGCATCTTTGAATGCAAGAGAACCTGCAATGTGGAATGCCATCTCAGAGGAGTCAACCTCATGGTAAGAACCGTCGTATACGTTTGCATGAATACCAACAACCGGGAAGCCTCCGAGGATACCAGCTTTCATAGCTTCCTCGATACCTTCGCCTACAGCCGGGATATATTCCTTCGGAATAGCACCGCCGACAACTGTGGATTCGAACTTGTACAGTTCCTCTCCGTTGGCATCCATTGGCTCAAATTTAACTTTACAGTGACCATACTGTCCACGACCACCAGACTGTTTTGCATACTTGCTGTCTACATCAACAGGCTTGGTGATTGTTTCTTTGTAAGCTACCTGAGGAGCACCAACGTTAGCCTCTACCTTGAATTCACGAAGGAGACGGTCAACGATGATTTCCAGATGAAGCTCACCCATACCAGCGATAATGGTCTGTCCTGTTTCCTGATTTGTATGTGCACGGAAGGTCGGGTCCTCTTCTGCAAGTTTTACAAGAGCTTCACCCAGTTTGCCCTGTCCTGCTTTTGTCTTAGGCTCAATAGCCAGCTCGATAACTGGTTCCGGGAATTCCATTGATTCCAGAATTACAGGATGCTGCTCGTCGCAGATTGTATCACCTGTACCTGTCACCTTGAATCCTACTGCAGCAGCAATATCACCGGAGTAAACTTTGTCAAGCTCCTGTCTCTTGTTTGCATGCATCTGAAGGATACGTCCTACACGCTCTTTCTTTCCTTTTGTGGAGTTGAGAACGTAAGAACCGGAATTCAGTGTTCCGGAGTATACACGGAAGAATGCAAGTTTTCCAACGAATGGGTCTGCCATGATCTTAAATGCAAGAGCAGCAAACGGTTCTTCATCAGAAGAATGTCTTACAATTTCATTTCCTTCCATGTCCACACCGTCAATAGCCGGTACGTCTACTGGAGACGGCATGAATTCGATGATTGCATCCAGAAGCTTCTGAATACCTTTGTTTCTGTATGCAGTACCGCAGCATACAGGAACAGCAGCACACTCACATGTGCCTTTTCTTAATGCAGCTTTCAGAGCATCTACAGATGGCTCTTCACCTTCCAGATATTCCATCATCAGGTCATCGTCAAGCTCGCAGATTTTTTCTACAAGCTCTGTATGATAAAGCTCTGCATCGTCTTTCATTTCTTCCGGAATATCAACGATAGAAATATCATCGCCCTTATCATCATTGTAGATGTAAGCTTTCATTTCGAACAGGTCGATAATTCCCTTAAACTCATCTTCTTTACCGATTGGTAACTGAATGCAGATTGCGTTTTTGCCAAGACGTGTCTTGATCTGATCTACTGCACCGTAGAAGTCTGCACCAAGGATGTCCATCTTATTGATGAAAGCCATACGTGGTACATTGTAGGTATCAGCCTGACGCCATACATTCTCGGACTGTGGCTCAACGCCGCCCTTTGCACAGAAAACGCCTACAGCGCCGTCCAGTACACGAAGGGAACGCTCAACCTCTACTGTAAAGTCTACGTGTCCCGGAGTATCAATGATATTGATACGGTGTTCCAGAGCACCCGGCTTTGCTTTGCAGTTTTCCTGCAGAGTCCAGTGACATGTTGTAGCGGCTGAAGTAATTGTGATACCTCTCTCCTGCTCCTGCTCCATCCAGTCCATAGTAGCAGTACCTTCATGAGTATCACCAATCTTATAATTTACACCTGTATAGTAAAGAATACGCTCTGTTGTTGTGGTTTTACCCGCATCGATATGAGCCATGATACCAATGTTTCTGGTTCTCTCTAATGGATATTCTCTTCCTTCTTTTCCAGCCAATGGTTTTTCCTCCTCGATTAGAAGCGATAGTGAGCAAATGCTTTATTTGCCTCAGCCATCTTGTGCATGTC
>ERZ834859.1573-NODE-1573-length-23960-cov-9.495419_pt1 | contig 23960 bp, 22 predicted proteins | sample MGYA00519947_ERZ834859 | MGnify/ENA primary metagenome ERZ834859 (study PRJEB31850, sample SAMEA3708763) | human gut metagenome | biome: human gut; feature: human-associated habitat; material: faeces | place: China | collected 2014 ...
TGCAAAGCCGGAACTTTGGAAAATACCGACCAGAGTATCAATAAACTGTGTCATGTTCTTCCTCCTGTGTTAAAACGGGGCCGTGGTGTCGTTCACACCGGCCTTGCCCCAGCCGTTGGTGCCGCGGCGCACCGCCTTGAGGGTGTACTTGCCATTGCCCATTGCGTGGATGGCGGCCATGATGGCAGCCACCACATCACCGGGAATGCCTTCCTCCACCTGGGGAGCCGGAGCAGCGGCCTGCTGCACCGGGGCAGCGGGCTTTGCAGGGGCGGCGGGCTTGGAGGCAGCAGCCTTTGCGGCAACCTTCTTCTTGCCCAGACCGTCGAAGATCTTGCCCTCCAGCGTGATGATCGCCATCAGCAGCACGAGGATCAAGAACACCAGCACGATACCGGTAATGGTAACGACGACGTCAAAACCTAAATCCATGGTTTTTCCTCCTGTTTCTCAAGAATCCGCAGCCGGTGCAGGCACCTGCCGCGAAAACACGATTTGGGAATAGTATACCTTATTTTCCCATTTAATTCAACAAAAATGGACAAATTTTCTTTTTTCCCGCAACATTCTTACCGGCGGCCGATGCGCGGGGTGGCGTCGGTGAAGCCGGTCTCCAGCTTGTCGCCGATGCCAAGGCTCATGGCCGTGCCCAGGGCCACGCAGTTGACGGGGTCGGGCGAGACGGTCACTTCCACCTTCAGCTCCTGGGCCAGATACTCGGTCAGGCCGTGCAGCTGGGCACCGCCGCCGGTGAGCATGACGCCGTTGCGGTAGATGTCACCGGCCAGCTCCGGAGGGGTCTTTTCCAGCACCTGGTGAGCCGCCGTGCCGATCTGCTCACTGAGCATCATCACCGGCTCGTACAGGTCATCGGTGGACACGTTCACGCGCACCGGCAGGCCGGTGAGCAGGCTGCGGCCCTTGATCTCCATGGTCTCGTGGAAATCGGTCTTTTGCGGGCAGCAGGCCACATGCTTTTTCAGCTCCTCGGCGGTGCGCTGGCCGATGGCGATGCTGTACTTGTTGCGCACATGCTTGAGGATCTCCTCATCGTAGTGGTTGCCGGCCACCCGCACGCTGGTGGCCTTGACCTTGCCGCCCAGGCTCAGCACGGCGATGTCGGTGGTGCCGCCGCCGATGTCGATGATCATGCGGCCGTCCGGCTGGGTGATGTCGATGCCGGAGCCGAGGGCGGCGGCGATGGGCTCGTCGATGAGGTACACCTGACGGGCACCGGCGGCCACCACGGCCTCCACCACGGCGTCGCTCTCAATGCCGGTGATGGCGGCGGGCACGCACACGGCCACCCGGGGCTTGACCATATGGGAGCTGTACACCTGCTTGACAAAGCGGCAGATCAGCTCCCGGGTCATGGTGTGGTCGCTGATGACGCCGTCCTTCAGCGGGAAGATGGCGGAAATGTAGTTGGGGGTGCGGCCTACCATGGCCAGGGCCTTGTCGCCCGCCTCCAGCACGGAGTTCTTGCGGGTGTCCATGGCCACCACGCTGGGCTGGTTGAGCACCACGCCCTTGCCCTCCTGCGCGATGATGATGGTAGTCGTACCCAGGTCGATGCCGATATCGTTCTGTGCCATAAGTCGTTCGTTCCTTTCTCTTGTGCCTCTATCGTAAAAAGCCCGCCGGGCGGGCAAAAATCAGATCAGAGTTCAGTATAACATAGTTGCGGCAAAAAGTATACAAGTTTTGCAGCCTTCATTCCTCCACACGCACCTGCTCCGGCGGCAGCTCCGCCTGCAGCAGGGCGCACAGGCCGCTGTAACGCAGGTTCTGGCGCACATTGCTCATCATGCGGTTGGCCACGTCCCGCCGGCCCGCCACGATGCACAGCTTGCGTGCGCGGGTGACGCCGGTGTAGAACAGGTTGCGGTAACACAGGCGGGGCGGCACCTGCGCCACCGGCAGGATCACCGCCGGGAACTCGCTGCCCTGGCTCTTGTGCACCGTGATGGCGTAGGCGATCTCCAGTTCGTTGAGGTTCTCGGCCGGGTACACCAGCCGCCGGTCGTCCATGCGCACCACCATGGAGCGCTCCCTTGTGTTGATGCTCTCCACGATGCCAATGTCGCCGTTGTAGGCTCCCACGCCCTGTTCCCCGCCGATGCGCTGCCAGACGATCTCGTAGTTGTTGCGCACCTGCATCACCTTGTCGCCCACCCGGAACACCCGGGCCGCGCTCTGCAGCTGGGGTTTGCCCTTCTGCTCCGGGTTGAGCAGGTTCTGCAGCTCCACGTTCAGCGCCTGGGTGCCGGTGGGGCCCAGCTTTGTGGGGCAAAGCACCTGAATGTCCCGCACGGGGTCGAACCCATAGCTGCGGGGCAGCCGGGTGGTGACCAGGTCGCACACCAGCTTCTGGGCGGCGTCGCCGTCCGCTTCGAGGAAGAAGAAATCGTCCGTTTTGCCGCCCTTCTGCAGCGGCTCGCCGCAGATGATGTGGTGGGCATTTTCCACGATGAGGCTGCGTTTGGCCTGCCGGAAGATCTCGTTGAGGCAGACGGTGGGCACGCACCCGGAGCGGATGATCTCGCCCAGCAGGTTGCCGGGGCCCACGCTGGGCAGCTGGTCGGCGTCGCCCACCATAATGATGCGGCAGCTGTAACGCAGGGCCGTGACCAGCGCCTGAAACAGCTTGACGTCCACCATGCTCATCTCGTCCAGAATGACCACATCGCACTTGAGCAGGTTCTTGTCGTTGTGGATGAAGCTGACCACGCCGCCGGTATAGTCCACCTCCAGCAGGCGGTGGATGGTGCTGGCCTTGCGGCCGGTGAGCTCGCTCAGCCGTTTGGCGGCCCGGCCCGTGGGGGCGCACAGGGCCACCCGCTCGGCCTGATTTTCCAGCAATTGCAGGATGGCGTTCACGGTGGTGGTCTTGCCGGTGCCGGGGCCGCCGGTGAGCACCAGACAGTTCTCGGTCATGGCCTTGCGGATGGCTTCCCGCTGCAGCGGCGCATAGGCAAAGCCCTGGGTCAGTTCCAGCACCTGCAGGTTCCGGTCCAGGTCCCGGGCGGTGTTCTTGCCCCGCCGGGCCAGAATGGCCAGCCGGTGGGCAATGTCCTGCTCGGCGGCCAGAAGGTCCGGCAGGTAGATGTAGGGCACGCCGTCGAACATCTTCACGCAGAGTTCTTCGGTCTCGATGCACTTGTCCAGCGCACGGGCCAGCTTTTCCGGCGGCTGGTGGATGAAGTTGGAGGAGGTTTCCAGCAATTGGGCCCGGGGCAGGCAGGTGTGGCCGTTGCCCGCGTTGTGGCGCAGGGTGCGCAGCAGCGCGGCTTCCAGCCGCTGGGCGCAGTCGCCCTCCATGTGGTAATACTGGGCGATGCTGTCGGCGTGGCGGAAGTCCAGCTGCAGCGGCTCCCCACACAGCAGGTAGGGGTTGGCCGAAATCGCCTGCATGGCCCCCGGCCCGAACGCCCGGAACACCTCCATGGCCTTGCGGGGGCCGATTTCGAACTGTGCCAGATAGGCGATGAGCTCCCGCATGCCGAACATCCGCTTGAACTCCTGCTGGATGCGGTCGGCCTTGTCCGGCGAGATGCCGGGCACCTGCGTGAGCCGGGCGGGGTCGTTGGCAATGACCTCCAGCGCCTCGGCCCCGAACAGGTCGATGATCTTGTCCGCCGTCTTGGCCCCGATGTAGGGCAGCGACCGGCTGGCAAGGAAGGCGTACACGGCTTCCAGATCCTTGGGCATGTCCGTCTCGCACTCCTGCGCGTGGAACTGCCGGCCGTAGGTGGCGTGGTTCTCGTACCGGCCGCGGCAGATGACGCTCTCCCCGGCGTGCAGCTCCCCCACGACGCCGCACACCACGGTGATGACCCCGCCGCCGGACACCTCGAACACGGTGTAGCCGTTGTCGGCGTTCTCGTAGATGATATCTTCCACCGTGCCTTCCAGCTGTTCCAGCTCCTGTTCTGCCATGCGCTCACCTCCCCTGTTCGCATAATTATTTATAGTATAGCCTTTTTCGGCAGATTTGTAAATCGGGAGATGGGGCAAAAATGCGGCACCCGTCCCGGCGGTGCTGCGTCCCGGATGCGCCGGTGCAGCAGGACGAAACTTCAAGTTAACACCTGCTAAATTGTGACAGATTCATGTCAAAATGGTAACAGTTCCTGTTTCATCGTGAAAAATGCCGACATGAGACTTGATTTTTTGTCGAATCTTGCGTATAATCAACCTCAACAACCCGCCCACCCGGTTGGTTGGGTTGAAACGAGAAGAACGAAAAAAGATCAAAGGAGTATTTCGCATGAAACTCAAGAATGTTGCAATCGCTGCTGCCGCTCTGGCACTGGCTGTGGGCATGACCGCCTGCGGCAGCTCCTCTTCCACCGCTGCTTCCTCTTCTGTGGCATCCTCTGCCGCATCCAGCGAGGCTGCAAGCTCTGAGGCCGCTTCCGAGGCTGCTGAGCCCACCACTGCCGAGTACACCGTGTACAACACCACCGGTTCCACCGTCACCGACCTGTACCTGTACGAAGTCGGTGCCGAGGACAAGGGCGACAACCTGGCCGGTGAGGGCCTGGCTGACGGCGACAGCGTGGTCATCACCCGCGACGTGGAGGCCGACAAGCAGGCTGACGTGACCTATGTGCTGGAGTTCACCACCGAGGACGGCCAGACCCAGGCCTTCGAGACCCTGCACTACGAGACCACTCCCCTCTCCCTGAAGAGCGTGGACGCCGCTGCAGGCGCTACCCCCATCGCCTTCGCTGCACCGGAGAACTAAGTCTCAACCAACTTGCATCGAAAAAGGGCTGCTGCACAAATGCTGTGCAGCAGCCCTTTTGTTTTAAACCGGAAACGCTCAGGCCCTTGCCGCCTGCTGCGCATCGGTCTGTTTTTCGTTCTGCAGGCGCTTGCGCACCACGATGTAGGCCGGGATGAGGAAGAAGCAGGCAAAGAACCAGGCCACCGGGCTTGCGATGCAGGCCGCAAAGTAGCCCCACAGCGGCACGAACCAGAAGCCCACCATGGCGCGGGCAATCATCTCGGCCACACCGGCAAACATGGCAAGGCCCGAATAGCCCAGCCCCTGGATGGTGTAGCGATAGATGATGAGCACCGCCAGCGGGATGTAGAACACGCTGTTCCAGAAGATGAAGCTCTGGGCGTTGGCCATGATGGCAGTCTCCTTGGCTTCCAGGAACAGGCCGATGAGCAGCTTATCCGTGAACCGCAGGATGAGGAAGGACGCCACACTGTACACGCAGCCGATGCCCAGCGCCGTGTACAAGCCGCGGTCCACCCGCTTGAGGTCGTGGGCACCCATGTTCTGGCTGGCGTAGGTGGTCATGGCGGTGCCGATGCTCTCCAGCGGCACGCAGAGGAACTGCGCCGCCTTGCTGCCGGCGGTCTGTGCGGCCACGATGTCGCTGCCCAGACCGTTCACGGCACCCTGCAGCACCACGCTGCCAATGGCCGTGATGCTGCACTGCAGGCCCATGGGGATGCCCATGCTGCACAGCTTTGCACAGTGGGGCAGGCTGAACGCGCCTTCGTCCTTGCTCCAGCGCAGCTCATGGTAGTGACGCAGGATGTACAGCAGGCTGCCCACACCGGCCACGCCCTGACTGAACACGGTGGCAAAGGCCGCGCCGAACACACCCATGTCAAACACGATGATACAGGCAAGGTCCAGCCCGATGTTCAGAAAGCTGGCCACCAGCAGGAAGAACAGCGGGCGCTTGCTGTCGCCCAGCGCGCGCATCAGGGCACTGGTGACATTATATAATAAGGTGAGGGGGATGCCCGCAAAAATGGTGCGGATGTAGACATCGGCCAGGTCGATGATGTTGTCAGGGGTGTTGGTCCACACCAGCACGGCGCGGGTGAGCGCCACGGTGACCACCGTAAGCACCACCGCAAACAGGATGGACAGCCACACGGTGTTGGCCGTGTAGCGGCGCATCTCTTTATAGTCCTTGGCACCGAAGGTCCAGGAGATGGGGATGGAAAAGCCGCAGGCAATGCCGTTGACAAAGCCCAGCACCAGATAGTTCAGGCCGCCCACGCTGCCCACGGCCGCCAGCGCTTCCACGCCCACAAAGCGGCCCACGATGATGGTGTCGGCCAGGTTGTAGAACTGCTGGAACAGGCTGCCCAGCATCAGCGGCACTGCAAAGGCAAGGATCAGCTTCAGCGGGCTGCCCTGCGTCATATCCTTGGTCATAGGTTTCCTCCCATCCATGCAAAAAAGAGCCGTTGCTCTGCATTTTTGCCGTGAAAAACGCCCTGCCGGAAAGAGGCAGGACGTTGTGTACATACATGAAAGATATTATAGCCGAGGCAAACGCATTTTACAAGATTTGCATTGCATCAACATTTCCAGTTTTTTGCCGGAAGAATTGGTCATTCTGCGCACAGCACCGCCGCGTTGCCCACGCTCTGCTTTGCGCGGTGCACTTCGTCCTGCCCAAGGCTGATGCTGACGAAGGCACCGCAGCCGTCACCGATCCTGACCGCGATGGCCAGCGCCACCACATCGTGTCAATGGGTTTTGTGCGCAGACCGCCGCCTGTACCGTGCATTATAAAAAGGAAGGAAAGTGTGTCAGAACTGTAAAAGATAAATTATTTTAGTTATTTTTGTTGACTTATCCAACGATTCGGCTATAATGGTCGTGTTCCGAATTGCTCAAACATTTTAGCTATTTAAAAACATCCAACATACAAAAGGAGAACACTACCATGACGTTTGAAGAAATGAAGAAGATCGTTGTCGATACCCTGGACTGCGATGAGGACAAGGTGACCATGGAGGCCAGCCTGACCGAGGATCTGGAGGCCGACAGCCTGGATGCCGTGGAGCTGAACATGGCCCTGGAGGATGCCTGCGGCGTGTCCGTGCCCGACGAGGAGCTGGCAAAGCTCAAGACCGTGGGCGACATCTACAACTACATCACCGCACACGTCTGAGGCAGAACACCATGAACGAGATCCGAGACCTGTTCCCCGGCCGGATGCGGGAACGCACGTTTCAGCTGAAAGCCCGGCGGGATGCCGGGGCCGTCTGGCATGAACCCCAGTTCGTGGAGTGCAAACAGTGCGGCCGCCGCGCCACCCGCACCATCTGGACCCGCAGCCTTTACGTCTGCCCCAACTGCGGCTATCACATGCCCATCGGCGGCTACTACCGGCTCAGTCTGGTGCTGGACCACGGCAGCTTCCGGGAGCTGGACGCCGACCTGCCCCCGCAGGATGTGCTCCGGTTCCCCGGCTACCCGGAAAAGCTGACCGCCGCCCAGAACAAGACCGGCCTGCGCGAAGCCGCCGTCACGGCGACCGGCCGCATCGGCGGGGTGGCCTGTGTGGCTGCCGTGCTGGACAGCCGGTTTTTCATGGGCAGCATGAGCACCGCCGTGGGCGAAAAGATCACCCGCGCGGTGGAGTACGCCGCAGCCAAACGCCTGCCGCTGGTCATCTTCTCGGCCAGCGGCGGTGCCCGCATGCAGGAGGGCATTTTCAGCCTGATGCAGATGGCCAAGACCAGCGCCGCCATCCAGCGCTTTTCCGCCAGAGGCGGGCTGTACGTCAGCGTGCTCACCCACCCCACCACCGGCGGCGTGACCGCCAGCTTTGCAAGCCTGGGAGACATCATGCTGGCCGAGCCGGGGGCGCTGATCGGCTTTGCCGGGCCCCGCGTCATTGAGCAGACCATCGGCGAAAAGCTGCCCGCCGGGTTCCAGCGCAGCGAGTTCCAGTTGGAGCACGGCTTTGTGGATCAGGTGGTGCCCCGCGACCAGCTGCGCGACACCTTGATCCGGGTGCTGCAGCTTCATGTGGGAGGAAAACACGAATGATCAAGGAAATTCTGGAGCAGCTGGCTCCGCTGGATGCACAGATTACCGCCCTGAAGGGCAGCGGCGACGACATGGACGCCATCACGGCCCACGCCGCCGAGCTGGCAGAGCTTGCCGTAGAGGAGGACGAGATCCTGCGTGCCTGCGGCCCGCTGACCGCCGAGGACCGGGTCTTTCTGGCCCGGCACCCGGACCGCCCCCACATTGACGAGACCATCTCCGCCCTGTTCACCGACTTCTTTGAGCAGCGGGGCGACCGCCAGTGCAGGGAGGACCCCGCCATCCTGGGCGGTGTGGCCCGCTTCCACGGCATGCCGGTGACCGTCATCGGTCACCGCAAGGGCTCCTCGCTGGAGGAGAATCTGGCCTGCAACTTCGGCATGCCGGGGCCGGAGGGCTACCGCAAGGCCCTGCGCCTGATGAAGCAGGCTGAGAAGTTCGGTCGGCCCATTATCACGTTCATCGACACGCCGGGCGCTTACCCCGGCAAGGACGCCGAGGAGCGCGGCCAGGGCGAGGCCATCGCCCGCAACCTGATGGAGATGAGCGGCCTGACCGTGCCGGTCATTGCCGTGGTCACCGGCGAGGGTTCCTCCGGCGGTGCGCTGGCGCTGGGTGTGGCAAACCACATCCTCATGCTGGAAAACGCCGTCTATTCGGTGCTGAGCCCCGAGGGCTTTGCCAGCATCCTGTGGAAAGATCCTTCCCGCAGCGGCGAAGCCTGCGAGATGATGAAGCTGACCGCGCAGGACCTGTACCGGGACGGCATCGTGGAAGAAGTGATCCCGGAGCCGGTGGGCGGTGCCCAGCGCGGCCACACGGTGCTGTTTGAGCAGCTGGACGCTGCCCTGTGGGCACACCTGAAAACGCTGTGCCGCATGAACGGCAGGGCCCTGGCCGACCAGCGCTACAAGAAATACCGCCAGATCGGAGAAATGAGGAACGCATGAAGGGCTTCCAGCTGATAGCCACCGGCGGGGCGCTGCCCGGCCGGACGGTCACGAACGAAGAGCTCAGCCGCACCGTGGACACCAGTGACGCGTGGATCACCTCCCGCACCGGCATCCGTACCCGGCACTGGTGCACCGCGGACGAATCCGCCGCCACGCTGGCCATTGCCGCCGCAAAACAGGCGCTGCAGCGCAGCGGCCTTGCCCCGGCAGACATCGCCTGCTGCGTGTGCGCCACCCTGTCGGCCCCGGATGCCACCCCCAGTGTGGCCTGTCAGGTACAGGCGGCGCTGGGCCTGCCGGAGAACCGGCCTGCGCTGGACGTCAACGCGGCCTGCTCCGGCTTTTTGTACGGCACTGCTGTGGCGCGGGGCCTGCTGGCCACGCTGGGCGGGCAGTACGCCCTGGTCATCGGGTGCGAAGCCCTTTCCCGCCTGATGGACCCCGCCGACCGCTCCACCTGCGTCCTGTTTGGCGACGGCGCGGGCGCGGCCATCTTCCGGCTGGCCGACACCCCCTTTGCCCTCACGCTGGGGGCCCGGGGCAGCGACGTCCTGCACGCCGGTGGGCCGGACCGGAACGGTTCCGCCCCCATCACCATGGACGGCAAAGCAGTGTTCCGCTTTGCGGTGGATGCCCTGCCCCGCTGCCTGCACACGGTGCTGGACGAGACCGGCAAGACGCTGGACGGGGTAGACTGGGTGGTCTGTCATCAGGCCAACAGCCGCATCATCGACCACTGTGTGCGGGCTCTGCACGCCGACCCGGCCAAATTCTACAAGAACATGGACCGCCACGGCAACACCAGCGCCGCCAGCATCCCGGTAGCCCTGAACGAGCTGGCCGAGACCGGGCAGCTGCAGCCGGGGCAGACGATCGCCTGCATCGGCTTTGGCGGCGGCCTGACCTGGGGCGGCATGATCGTGGAGTATAAGAAATAAAGGCTTCCCCCGAGGGGGAAGCCTTTCGCAGGAAAACTTTATGAAACTTTTAAATGAAATTTTAGGGACCAGATATCCCATCATCCAGGGCGGCATGGCCAACATCGCCACCGGCGAGTTTGCCGCCGCCTGCTCCAACGCGGGAGCGCTGGGCATCATCGGCGCGGGCGGCATGGATGCCGACACCCTGCGCGAGAACATCCGCCGCTGCAAGCAATTGACGGCCAAGCCCTTCGGCGTGAACATCATGCTGATGCACCCGCAGGCCGACGAGTTTGCCAAGATCGTGGTGGAAGAAGGCGTGCAGGTGGTCACCACCGGCGCGGGCAACCCCGGCAAGTATGTTCCCATGTGGAAAGCCGCCGGCATCAAGGTCATTCCCGTGGTGGCAGCCGCCGTGCTGGCAAAGCATCTGGAGCCGCTGGGCATCGACGCCGTCATCGCCGAGGGCACCGAGAGCGGCGGCCATGTGGGCGAGATGACCACCATGGCGCTGGTGCCGCAGGTGGTGGACGCGGTGAGCGTGCCCGTCATTGCGGCGGGCGGCATCGCCGACGGCCGCCAGCTGGCTGCTGCGCTGGCCCTGGGTGCCTGCGGCGTACAGGTGGGCACCTGCCTGCTGGTGAGCGAGGAGTGCCCCATCCATGAGAACTATAAAGCCGCCCTGCTCAAGGCCAAGGACAGTGACACCATCGTCACCGGCCGCAGCGTCGGCGCACCGGTGCGTGTGCTGAAAAACCGCATGAGCCGCGAGTACGTCCGGCAGGAAAAGGCCGGGGCCGACAAGATGGAACTGGAAAAATACACCCTCGGCAGCCTGCGCCGGGCCGTGTTTGAGGGCGACACCACCACCGGCAGCCTGATGGCCGGTCAGGTGGCCGGGATGCTTCACGAGGTGCGCCCCGTGGCCGACATCCTGAACGACCTGTGGGAAGGCGGGAGGCAGCGCATCGCCGCGCTGAACGAGCTATGCTGACCCTTGCCGGAAAGGCCCTGCCCGTGCCCATCCTGCAGGGCGGCATGGGCGTGGGCGTGTCCCTCGGCGGGCTGGCCGGGGCCGTGGCGGCCTGCGGCGGCATGGGGTGCATCTCCACCGCCGATGCGGGCTACCGGGAGCCGGATTTTGCCCGCGACCCGGCAAGCGCCAACCACCGCGCCCTGACCGCTGAGATCCAGAAAGCCAAAGCCCTTGCCAAGGGCGCGGGACTGGTGGCCATCAATGCGATGGTGGCCACCCAGGACTATGCCGCCGCCATCCGCACCGCGGTAGAAGCGGGCGTGGACGCGGTGGTGTCCGGCGCGGGCCTGCCGCTGGAGCTGCCCGGCCTTGTGGGCACGCAGGAGGTGGCCATTGCGCCCATCGTGTCCAGCGCACGGGCCGCCCGGCTCATCCTGCGCCGCTGGGCCAAGGAGTTTGCCCGCACCGCCGACTTTGTGGTCATCGAGGGCTGCAAGGCAGGCGGACATCTGGGCTTTGCCGAGGCCGACCTGCTGGCAGACCACTGCCAGTCTCTGGACGAAATTCTGCCGGAAGTGCTGGCCGAGGTACAGCCCTATGAGGCGCAGTTCGGCCATGCCATCCCGGTATTCGTGGCGGGCGGCATCTACACCGGGGCCGACATGGCCCACTATACAAAGCTGGGGGCCGCCGGGGTGCAACTGGCCACCCGGTTCATCCCCACCTACGAGTGCGATGCCAGCCAGACCTACAAGGACGTGCTCCTGGCCGCAAAGCCGGAGGATGTGCGCATCATCCACAGCCCGGTGGGCATGCCGGGCCGGGCGCTGAACACCCCGCTGGTGCAGGCGCTGGCCAAGGGCAAACGCTTTGCGCCCCGGCACTGCGCCCGCTGTTTAAAGACCTGCGACCCCGCAAAGGTGCCCTACTGCATCACCCACGCCCTCATCGAAGCGGTGAAGGGCAATGTGGAAGAGGGGCTGTTCTTCTGCGGGGCCAACGTGGGCCGACTGGACCGGATGTACACCGTCCGGGAACTGATGGACGAATTGACCGCCGAATGGAGGCATGACCTATGAAACTTGCTGTTCTGTATGCCGGTCAGGGTGCCCAGCACCCCGGCATGGGCAAAGAATTTTACGAAAGCTCCCCCGCCTTCCGGGCCGCCTTCGACAGCGCGGCGCTGGATTTTGACCTGCACCGCGTCTGCTTTGAGGACCCGGACGGCGTTCTGAATCAGACCGAATACACCCAGCCCTGCATGGTGGCCTTTGCCTGCGGCGTCACCGCCGTGCTGGCCGAGCATGGCGTGCAGCCCGCTTACGCTGCCGGGCTTTCGCTGGGCGAATACTCCGCGTTGGAAGCTGCCGGGGTGTTCACCGCCAAGCAGGCCATTGAGCTGGCCGCCTACCGGGGCAAAGCCATGGCCGATGCGGCCAAGGGCATCGACTGCGGCATGACCGCCGTGCTGGGCCTGGACCGCACTGCGCTTTCCGCCTGCTGCGAACAGGCTTCGGCGCTGGGCTGTGTGCAGATCTGCAACTACAACTGCCCCGGCCAGCTGGTCATCGGCGGCGAGAAAGCCGCTGTGGACAAAGCTGCGGAGCTGGCCAAAGCCGCCGGTGCCCGCCGCTGCCTTCCGCTGAAGGTGAGCGGCCCCTTCCACACCCGGCTGATGGCCCCCGCCGGGGACGCCCTTGCCGAGCGGTTCAAGACCGAGCGGTTCCGTGAGATGCAGATCCCGGTGCTGTTCAACTGTCTGGGCCGTGAAAAGGCCGACGCGGACACCATCCCGGACCTGCTGGTGAAGCAGGTGCAGAGCAGTGTGTATATGGAGGACACCCTGCGCCGCCTGGGCGAACTGGGCGTGGACCACATTCTGGAAGTCGGCCCCGGCAGTGCCCTGTCCGGCTTTGTGAAAAAGACCCTGCCCGGCATGCCGTGCGCTTCGGTGGAGACACCGGAGCAGCTGGACGCCGCGCTGGCCGCATGGAGGGACGAAGCATGAGCGAAGAGGCTGTGACCCGCGCGGCGGTGGTCACCGGCGGCAGCCGGGGGATCGGCCGGGCGGTGTGTGTGGCACTGGCAAAGCAGGGCTGCAACGTGGTGGTCAACTACTGCCACGGCGCAGAGCCTGCGGAGCAGACGGCAGCGCTCTGCCGCGCCGAGGGCGTGGACGCCGTGGCCGTACAGGCGGATGTTTCCACCGCTGAGGGCTGCAAAACGCTGTTTGACGCGGCGGTCAACGCCTTTGGCCGGGTGGATGTGCTGGTGAACAACGCAGGCATCACCCGTGACGGTCTGCTCCTTCGCATGTCTGAGGCCGATTTTGACGCCGTGCTGAACGCAAACCTCAAGGGCGCATTCCTCTGCTGCAAGGAGGCCGCCCGCCGCATGGTGCGCCAGCGGCATGGCCGCATCATCAACCTGTCCAGCGTGGTGGCCCTGCGGGGCAACGCCGGTCAGGCCAACTACGCCGCCAGCAAGGCGGGGCTCATCGGCCTGACCAAGAGCCTGGCCAAGGAGCTGGCAGGCCGGAACATCACGGTGAATGCCGTGGCCCCCGGCCTGATCGAGACCGATATGACCGCCGCCCTGCCGGAAGCCGTCCGCACCGGAATGCTGCACAGCATCCCGGCGGGCCGGGCCGGAAAGCCGGAGGACGTGGCAAACGCCGCGGCATTTTTTGCCGCAGAACAAAGCAGCTATCTCACCGGGCAGGTGCTCTGTGTGGACGGCGGCATGGCAATGTAAAGGAGAACGTTTTCATGGAAAAACGCAGAGTGGTCGTTACCGGTCTGGGCACTGTGAACCCGCTGGGCAACACCGTGGCCGAGAGCTGGGCCGCCGCAAAGGCCGGACAGTGCGGCATTGCCCCCATCACCCAGTTCGATACCGCTGGGTTCAAGTGCAAACTGGCGGCTGAGGTGAAGGGCTTTGACCCGGAAGCGATCGTGGACAAAAAAGAGGCCCGCAAGATGGCCCGCTTTACCCTGCTGGCACTGGCTGCCGCAAACGAAGCCATCCAGGACAGCGGCCTTGATCCCGAAGCCAACGCCAAAACCACCGGCGTCATCCTGTCCAGCGGCATCGGCGGGCTGCCCACCATCGAGGAGCAGCACACCCGCGGCGAGGAAAAAGGCATGGAGAAGGTCAGCCCCTACTTCGTGCCCATGTCCATTGCCAACATGGCGGCGGCCCAGGTGGCCATCCGCTTCGGCCTGAAGGGCATGTGCACCTGCCCGGTCACGGCCTGCGCCGGCGGCACCAACGCCGTGGGCGATGCCTTCCACCGCATCCGCGACGGCTACGAGGACGCCATGGTCTGCGGCGGTGCCGAGAGCTGCATCAGCCCGCTGGGCATCGGCGGCTTTACCAGCATGAAGGCCCTTTCCACCGCCACCGACCCGGATGCGGCCAGCCTGCCCTTTGACGCACGGCGCGGCGGCTTCGTGATGGGCGAGGGCAGCGGCGTGCTGGTGCTGGAAGAGCTGGAGCACGCCAGAGCCCGGGGCGCACACATCTACGCCGAGGTGGTGGGCTACGGTGCCAACTGCGACGCCTACCACTTTACCGCTCCGGCTCCCGGCGGCGCAGGTGCCATCGACTGCATGAAGCTGACCCTGGTCGATGCCGACATCGCACCGGAGCAGGTGGACCACATCAACGCCCACGGCACCGGCACCCACATGAACGATGCCTGCGAGACTGCCGCTATCCACGCCGTGTTCGGCGCACACGCCAAGGAGATGACCGTGGTCAGCACCAAGAGCATGACCGGCCATCTGCTGGGCGGCGCGGGCGGCATCGAGGCCGTGTTTACCGCGCTGGCACTGCGGGACCAGTTCGCCCCGCCCACCATCCACTACGCCCAGCCCGACCCGGAGTGCGATCTGGACTATGTGCCCAACACCGGGCGGCAGCAGGAGATGCAGTACGCGCTGAGCAACAGCTTGGGCTTTGGCGGCCACAACGCCTGCATCGCCCTGCGCAGATGGGAGGGCTGACCCATGGCAGAGCCCCGTACCGTGCGTGAAAACGCCAACACCCTGAGCAGTGTACAGATCGCGGAGATCCTGCCCCACCGCTACCCCTTTGCCCTCGTGGACCGTGTTCTGGACTACGAGCCGGGGCAGTGGGCCATCGGCCGCAAGTGCGTCACCCGCAACGAGGAATTCTTCAACGGCCACTTCCCGGCGCAGCCGGTCATGCCCGGCGTGCTGCTGCTGGAAGCATTGGCACAGACCGGCGCTGTGGCGGCGTTGAGCCTGCCGGAAAACAAGGGCAAGCTTGCGCTGTTCGGCGGCATCAAGAGTGCCCGCTTCCGCAAGCAGGTCACCCCCGGGGACGTGCTCACCCTCCACTGCGAGCTGGTACAGCAGCACGGCGCTGTGGGCGTAGGCAAGGCCTCGGCATGGGTGGACGGCAAGTGCGCCGTCACCGCAGAGCTGACCTTTGTGCTGACCGACGCAGCAGAATAAAATGAATGAAAAAGAGATAGGCGATCCCTTTCGGGAAAGCCTATCTCTTTTTTTGTGTCTGTTCCGGTCGGTTTACTCTGCGGCAGCTGTCCCGGTGTCTGCTTCAGCAGTGGGGGCAGACTCTGTCGGGGCGGTCGCCGCCTGTTCCTTTTCCATCCACTCCCGCACGCGGTCGGGGCGGTTGGTGATGTAGGCATCGGCGCTGGTGCGCAGCAGGCTGCGGACGGAATCTTCCGTGTCCACTGTCCACAAAGACACCTTGATGCCCATCTCGTGCAGTTTGTCAATGAAACCGGCGTTTTTGTAGGCGGTGTGGTACTCACAGCTGACCCACTCCGGCACAAAGTCCAGACTGCGGATGTAGGCGGGCAGATCCCGCTGCGACAACAGGTTTTTGTAGATCTCGTTCAGGCTCTCGCCGGGAAAGCTTGCCCGCAGCATACTTACCTTATCGCTCATCCATCGGGTCATCCAGCTGCAATTTTCCTCGTCTGCTGCGCTCTCCGGCAGGGCGGCATCCATGGCTTCTATGTCCTCTATGCCGTTGGTCAGTCCAAGATCCTTCCAGATGATGGGCGGCGGCAGCAGCATGCTTTCCAGCTCGCCGTATACCAGTGCACCCACCCGCAATTCGGGCATCAACTGCTTTGCCTGCCGCAGCAGCGCGTGGTTGAAGGAAACAAGGATCACCTGTTCTACCATCTCGGTCTGCTGCAGCACTTCCAGCACCCGGGGCACAAAGTCCGGGTCGTTGTCCATGGTGGATTTCAGTTCCAGATGCACGGTGCATCCCGGCATCTGCCTGCACAGTTCCATGGCCTCCTGCAGGGTGGCGATCTTCTCGTCCTGAAAGATGGCGTCCTTCCAGCTGCCAAAATCCAGTTCCTTTAAATCGCCCATGGTCATATCATAGATCTTGCCGGAAATATCCGTGTGCAGATCGATCATATAGTCGTGGTGGATCACAAGCCCGGCGTCAATGGTCTGCTGTACGTCCATCTCTACGCCGTCCGCGCCAATCTCCATGGCTTTTTTAAAGGCAGTCAGGGTGTTTTCCGGTGCAAGATAGGAAGCACCGCGGTGTGCAATGATTTGTGGTGTCATAAATTTTCTCCGTTATCGGTTCTTCCTCACACTTTTACGCCCCGGCGCTGCCATACCGCAAACAGTGCCGGGGCGCTTGCTCAGGTCAGGTCCTCGCCGTCTGAAGCGATGACCTTTTTATACCAGTAAAAACTGTCCTTCCGGCTGCGGGCAAGGGTGCCGTTGCCGTCGTTGTCCTTGTCCACATAGATAAAGCCGTACCGCTTTTTCATCTCGCCGGTGGAGGCGCTCACAAGGTCGATGGGACCCCATGTGGTGTAGCCCATCAGCGGCAGACCGTCCTCGTTGATGGCCTTTTCCATCTCCTCGATGTGCGCCCGCAGGTAGTCGATGCGGTAGCTGTCGTGGATGGAGCCGTCCGGCTCTACGGTATCCACCGCACCCAGACCGTTCTCCACGATGAACATGGGCTTTTCGTACCGGTCGTAGATGGTGTTCAGCGTCACCCGCAGACCCACCGGGTCGATGGCCCAGCCCCACTCGCTGACTTTCAGGTAGGGGTTCTTCACCGATGCAGACACGGCGTTGCCTTCCGCATTCTCTGCCGCCATCAGCTCCTTATCCACCGTGATGCAGCGGCTGGAATAGTAGCTGAAGGACACAAAATCCACCGTGCCCTCCCGCAGCGTGCGGTCGTCCTCCGGCTGTGTGTGCAGCTGCACCCCGGCACGCTCCATCCGCTTTTTGGCCCACACAGGGTAAGCGCCGCGCACCTGTACGTCGGTAAAGAAGTAGTTGTCCCGGTCTGCCTCCTGCGCCGCCCGCACATCCTCCGGGGCGCAGGTGCGGGGGTAGAACTGCCCTGCCGCCAGCATACAGCCCACCATGGCGTCCGGCATTTTTTCGTGCGCCAGCTTTACCGCCTTTGCGCTGGCCACCAGCTCGTGATGGGCAGCCTGATACTTGACCTGCTCCACATTCTCGCCGGGGTAGAACACCAGCCCTGCGCCGGTAAAGGACAGGTGCAGCAGCATATTGATCTCGTTGAAGGTGAGCCAGTACTTCACCTTGCCTTTGAAGCGGTCGAACAGCACCTCGCAGTAGTGGACGTAGGCGTCCACCATGCGGCGGTCTTTCCAGCCGCCGTATTTTTTGATGAGGGCAATGGGAGTGTCAAAGTGGCAGATGGTGACCAGCGGCTCAATGCCGTACTTATGGCACTCGTCAAAAATGCTGTCGTAGAAGGCCAGTCCTGCCTCGTTGGGCTGAGCGTCATCGCCGTTGGGCAGGATGCGGGTCCATGCAATGGACAGCCGGAAGCACTTGAAGCCCATCTCTGCAAACAGGGCGATATCCTCTTTATAATGGTGATACAGGTCAATGGCCTCGTGACTGGGGTAGAAATGCGCGTCATCGCAGCCCAGCATTTCCATATAGCCCGTTGCCACCGGAAAACGGTCCGGGCCGAAGGGGGTTACATCCACCGTAGCCAGACCCTTGCCGTCTGCCTGCCATGCACCCTCGCACTGGTTGGCAGCGGTAGCGCCGCCCCACAAAAAGCCCTTGGGAAATTTGCCCATACTCTTTACCTCCTTGTTTACTTTTGCGCCCCTGCGGAGCGCAGATATACGCATACTACTATGATACCGCAACCGGCGGCGCTTGTCCATGACTGCATTTTGCAAAGGTGCGTGCATTTGGGGATAAAGTACGACTTTTATCGTCAAAACGCTGAAATTTCCTGCTGTTTTTTGCGCACTTTTCACGATAAAAACACAAAACTTGCCCGTTTTTCTTTTATTCTGTTCCTTTTAAACCGCGCGGCAGTATGGTAGAATAATAGGGTAAGAACTGCGCTGCGCTGCTGCGCTGCTGAGAACATGGAAAAATGGAGTGTTTGATTATGACTGAGTTCAAACCCATCAAAGAAGGCAAAGTCCGCGAGATCTACGACAATGGCGACAGCCTGATCATGGTTGCCACCGACCGCATTTCTGCGTTTGACGTCATCCTGAAAAACAAGGTCACCAAAAAGGGCACCGTGCTCACCCAGATGAGCAAGTTCTGGTTCGATTACACCCGCGATCTGCTGCCCAACCACATGTTGAGCGTGGATGTGCAGGATATGCCGGAGTTCTTCCGCCAGCCCCAGTTCACTGGCAACAGCATGATGTGCCGCAAGCTGACCATGCTGCCCATCGAGTGCATCGTGCGCGGCTACATTACCGGCAGCGGCTGGGCAAGCTACCAGAAGACCGGCAAGGTGTGCGGCATCCAGCTGCCCGAGGGCCTGCAGGAGTCCGATAAGCTGCCCGAGCCCATCTACACCCCCTCCACCAAGGCAGAGATCGGCGACCACGACGAGAACATCTCCTACGAGCAGAGCATCGACGTGCTGGAGAAGCAGTTCCCCGGCCACGGTCTGGAGTACGCCACTAAGCTGCGCGACTACACCATTGCCCTGTACAAGAAGTGCGCCGAGTATGCACTGTCCCGCGGCATCATCATTGCCGATACCAAGTTCGAGTTTGGTCTGGACGAGGACGGAAACGTGGTGCTGGGTGACGAGATGCTGACCCCGGACTCCTCCCGCTTCTGGCCGCTGGAGGGCTACGAGCCGGGTCACAGCCAGCCCTCCTTCGACAAGCAGTTCGTCCGCGACTGGCTGAAGGCCAACCCCGACAGCAACTACGACCTGCCGCAGGATGTTATTGACAAGACCATTGCCAAGTATCTGGAGGCCTATGAGCTGCTGACCGGCAAAAAGCTGTAAGCGTATCCCGTATCCATAAAAATCAAGGCTGCTGCGGAAAATTTTCCGCAGCGGCCTTTTTTGCGCCCCGCCCTCTTGACATTGAGCGGGGATATGAGTAATATATGTATCGTATCAAACAGTTTTACATCGAACAACTTGAATAGAGGAAACCATTATGTGTACACAGCACACTATTGAAGAGCACTGCAAGCTGGACCCGCCGTGGGATGGGCCGCAGGTCATCCCCGCTCAGCTGCGCCGGGTGGACAACCTGATCTTCCGCAGGCTGAACCAGTTTTCCCGCGCCAACGGGGTAGAGCAGACCACCCCCATGCACGGGTGGATCATCGAGTATCTCTACCGCCACCGGGACGAGCCGGTGTTCCAGCGGGACATCGAGCGGGAGTTTTCCATCACCCGCTCCACGGTGACGAACATTTTGCAGCTGATGGAGCGCAAGGGCTACATCCAGCGGCTGAGCGTGCCGCAGGATGCCCGGCTTAAGCAGCTGGTTTTGACCAAGGAGGGCATCCAACGGCACGAAAAGACCCTGCTTTCCTTCCACCAGACCGACGATTATGTGGCCGGACTGCTGACCGAGGAGGAGAACGCAGAACTGCTGCGGCTGCTGAACAAGCTGCGGGAAGCACTGAAATAACGATCTTTTCCGTCAAAGCGCCGAAAAAGGACTTGTTAAATTAGCAATTATGAACATTTTACGAAACGTCTTGACATTTAAATTGTTATGTATAAAATTGTTTTGTACCAAACAAATAAATTCAACAGGAGGGAACTCAGATGATCAAAAAGCTTGTGTCGCATCTGGGCGAGTATAAAGCCGCCTCGATCAAGACACCGCTCTTTGCTGCGCTGGAAGCCATTATGGATGTGCTGCTGCCCACCATCATGGCCTTTATCATCGACCAGGGCATTGAAAAGGGCGATATGAACGCCATCATCCGCTACGGCCTGCTTACCTTTCTGGTGGCAGCCATTGCGCTGGTGCTGGGCGTACTGGCGGGCAAGTATGCCGCCGAGGCATCCACCGGCTTTGCCGGAAATCTGCGCGATGCCATGTATGAAAACATCCAGCATTACTCTTTTTCCAACATCGACAAATTCTCTACAGCGGGTCTTGTTACCCGCATGACCACCGACGTGACCAACGTGCAGAACGCCTTCCAGATGATCCTGCGCATGTGCGTGCGCGCTCCGGTGCATCTGGTGTTTGCCATGTTCATGGCTGTGGTCATCGGCGGCCCGCTGTCGCTGGTATTCGTGGTGGCGGTGGTCTTTCTGGTGGTGGTGCTGGCTGCCATCATGATCCCCACCTTCCGCATCTTTGACCGGGTGTTCAAGAACTATGATAACCTCAACGCCTCGGTGCAGGAGAATGTCTCTGCCATCCGCGTGGTCAAAAGCTTTGTGCGCGAGGGCTTTGAAAACGAAAAATACACCGCCGCCTGCGAGAGCCTGTACAAGCAGTTTGTCAACGCGGAAAGCCGCCTGAGCTTCAATAACCCCGCCATGCTGGTGGCAGTGTACGGCTGCAACATCGCGCTGAGCTGGTTCGGCGCAAAATATGTGCTGCACGGTGCCATTACCACCGGCCAGCTGAACGCCCTGTTCGGCTATGTCATGAACATCCTCATGGCACTGATGATGCTGAGCATGGCCTTTGTCATGATCGCCATGTCCGCCGCCTCTGCCAAGCGTATCGTGGAGGTGCTGGACGAGCACACCGACCTGCCCCCGGCAAAGCAGCCGGTGCAGCAGGTGGCAGACGGCAGCATCCAGTTTGACCACGTTACCTTCAAGTATAAGCACGGCAGCGGTCAGCCGGTGCTGAACGATATCAGCTTTACCATCCGGCCCGGCGAGACGCTGGGCATCATCGGCGGCACCGGCAGCGCAAAATCCAGTCTGGTGCAGCTGATCCCCCGCCTGTACGATGCCGAGAGCGGCACCGTGCGGGTAGGCGGCGTGGATGTGCGGGATTATAACCTTGACGTGCTGCGCCGCGAGGTTTCCATGGTGCTGCAGAAGAACGTGCTGTTCAGCGGCACCATTCTGGATAACCTGCGCTGGGGCGATGCCAACGCCACCGAGGAAGAGTGCATCCGCATGGCAAAGCTGGCCTGCGCGGATGAGTTCATCCAGCGCTTCCCGGATAAGTACAATACATGGATCGAGCAGGGCGGCTCCAACGTGTCCGGCGGCCAGAAGCAGCGCCTGACCATCGCCCGCGCTCTGCTGCGCAAGCCCAAGGTGCTGATTTTGGACGACTCCACCAGCGCCGTGGATACCGCGACCGATGCCAAGATCCGCAAGGCCTTCCGGGAGGAGATTCCCGGCACGACCAAGATCATCATTGCACAGCGTATCTCCTCGGTGCAGGATGCAGACCGCATTCTGGTGCTGGAGAACGGCCAGATCAACGGTCTGGGCACCCACGCAGAGCTGCTGGCGACCAACGCCATCTATCAGGAGGTCTACAACAGCCAGACGCAGGGCGGCGGCGATTTTGACAAGCAGGGAGGTGCGCAGTAATGGCAGTAAAAGAAGTACATGGCCCCGGCCCGCGGGGCGCACGGGGGCCGCGCCCCAAGGTGGAAAACCCGGGCAAGCTGCTGAAGCGCATTATGGATGAGGTGTTCCGCAACTATCTGCCCCACTGCATCCTTGTGCTGATCTGCATCGTGGTCAGCGCGCTGGCCAATGTGCAGGCCAGCCTGTTCTTGCAGACCTTGATGGACGATTACATCGTGCCCATGACCCGCCAGCAGGACCCCAGCTTTGCACCACTGGCCGGTGCATTGGTGCGGATGTGCTGCATCTACCTTGTGGGCATTCTGGCTGCATGGGCCAACGCCCGCATCATGGTCAACGTAACGCAGGGCACGCTGCGCAATCTGCGCACCAAGCTGTTCACCCACATGGAAAGCCTGCCCATCCGGTATTTTGACACCCATCCCCACGGCGATATCATGTCCGTGTACACCAACGATGTGGATACCCTGCGCCAGATGCTCAGCCAGAGCATCCCGCAGCTGGTGTCCAGCGTCATCACGATTGTGTCGGTGTTCTTCAGTATGTGCATGCTCAGCTGGCAGCTGACCATCGTTACCATGCTCATGGTGGCGCTGATGCTGTTCTGCTCCAAAAAGATCGCAAAGAGCTCTTCTAAGTACTTCATCCAGCAGCAGCGGGATCTGGGCAAGGTGAACGGCTACATCGAAGAGATGATGGAGGGCCAGAAGGTGGTCAAGGTGTTCACCCACGAGCAGCAGACCCTTGACGGCTTCCGCCAGCTGAACGATCAGCTGAAGGAGAGCTCCAAGCAGGCCAACGCCTTCTCCAACATCATGATGCCGGTCAACGCCCAGTTGGGCAACATCAGCTACGCCGTGTGCGCGCTGGTGGGTGCCGCCATGGCCGTTGGCGACGTTGGCGGCATGACCCTTGGTACCGTGGTGGCCTTTCTCAGTCTGAACAAGGGCTTCAATATGCCCATCAGTCAGGTGTCCATGCAGGCCAACAGCGTCATCATGGCGCTGGCCGGTGCAGAGCGCATCTTTAAGATGATGGACGAGCCCAGCGAGACCGATGAGGGCTATGTGACCCTCGTGAACGCCAAGTACGACCGCGAGGACAACCTCGTGGAGACCGAGGAGCGCACCGGCATCTGGGCCTGGAAGCACCCCCACCACGACGGCACCACCACCTACCACAAGCTGGAAGGCGACATCACCTTCACGGATGTGGATTTCGGATATGTGCCGGAAAAGACGGTGCTGCACGACATCAACCTGTATGGCCGTCCGGGCCAGAAGATCGCCTTTGTCGGCTCCACCGGTGCCGGCAAGACCACCATCACCAACCTGATCAACCGCTTCTACGATATTCAGGATGGCAAGATCCGCTACGACGGCATCAACATCCACAAGATCAAAAAGTCCGATCTGCGCCGTTCGCTGGGCATCGTGCTGCAGGACACCCACCTGTTCACCGGTACGGTCATGGAGAACATCCGCTATGGCCGTCTGGATGCCAGCGATGAAGAGTGCATGGCCGCCGCCAAGCTGGCCAATGCGGACGGTTTCATCCAGCGTCTACCGGATGGCTACAACACCATGCTGACCGGCGACGGTGCGAACCTGTCGCAGGGCCAGCGCCAGCTGTTGGCCATCGCCCGCGCCGCCGTGGCCGACCCGCCGGTGCTGATCCTCGATGAGGCAACTTCCTCCATCGACACCCGCACCGAGGCACTGGTGCAGCGCGGCATGGACGGCCTGATGTACGGCCGCACCAGCTTCGTCATCGCCCACCGCCTGTCCACCGTCCGCAATGCAGACTGCATCGTGGTGCTGGAGCAGGGCCGCATCATCGAGCGCGGCAGTCACGACGAGCTGATCGCCAAGAAGGGCAAGTATTACCAGCTCTATACCGGTAATCTGGCCGAGAACTAAGCGTACTACCACAAAAGCCGCCGTGCAGCTTTTCACAGCTGTACAGCGGCTTTTTCTTGTGCTTTGTCGAATTTTATGATATTCTTTAGGTGTCGGCCTTCCGACTCCATTAAATTGGGGAAGGGGGTGAAAAACCTATGGAGACATTCTTTTCCTTCATTCTGTCCGTCGCAGCCAATGTAGTTGCTCACTGCATTGACAAGTGGCTTGACGAACAGCTTAAGGCCGGTAAGCACTAACCCTTAGCAAGCAGGAAGCCCCCTTGGTATTCGCAGTACCGAGGGGGCTTCTTGTTGCTTTGGTGGAACCATGGAATGGTTCCGTAGTCTCATCTACAACTTTAGTATATGCACTCCTGCGCAAAAAGTCAAGAGGGCCGCCACAGATTTTGTTTCGCTCCTGCGCCTGTTTCAGCTTATCACGCCCACAGATCCTCGGGGTACAGGCCCTCCTGGGTTTTCTGGGCGATGGCGGCCACCACGGTGGGCTTATCCTCGCGGTAGGTCACGCCGTACCACTTGTCGGTGCTGCGCAGCACCT